>Ga0210059_1001295_pt1 | contig 37144 bp, 15 predicted proteins | sample Ectturendosymbi2_FD_188042 | JGI IMG/M metagenome (GOLD analysis project Ga0210059, IMG submission 188042) | Ecteinascidia turbinata endosymbiont from Florida, USA - Sample 2 (SPAdes) (version 2) | ecosystem: Host-associated > Tunicates > Ascidians > Unclassified | place: Key West, Florida... | reverse complement strand
CAATGTCGATTAAAGATCACTTAATAAAATTAACAATGTGGTGACAGGGAGCCCAAAAACTTCGAAATGACCGGCCAGGGGGGGCGGCCGCCCCCACTGCCCCCCCGTCAGTTTCGCCACTGCCGACAGCACTTGCCGCTGTTGCGAATCGTGAAGGGAATACGCTTTTGAGTAGAATGCTTCGACCTTTGGTAACTTGCAGTAGCCTATGATGATGGAGGGTGTGCTCTTTGAATCAAACCGCTCGACTTTGCATTAATGTAACATTTCTGCAAGATTTCATATTCTGACCGAGATGTCCCGTGACCGAAACGGCCAGACCGAATCGGCCAGAACGAAACGGCTCAGACCGAAACGGCCAGACCGAATCGACCAGACCGAATCGGCCAGACCGAATCGGCCAGAACGAAACGGCCAGACCGAAAAGTCCTTATTCTGGATCGTGGCAGCGTTGCTTGGCATGATCGTTTGATCGACTCCACCAAATACATTCATCATCAAGATGCTAAACCTTTAGGTCAGATTTGACCATGGAAGTAACTTCATGGATGGCAAGGACCAAAAGGGCTGGGCCGAAGGTGTCCCCTTGGCCGAAGGGGTCCCCGGTGGCTGAATCCAAACTCTCCATGTTATAGCCTATGTGGCCTGAAGAGTCGACTTGTTTTTATAGCTAAAAGGGCCTTAAGAGTCAGACTTGAATATTTCCATGATTTGTGGAGGAGAAGCGGATGTGGAGCAAACCTTTTGGAGTCGGAGCAGATGCGGTATCAAAAAAATTGAGACACCATCCACCTCTATCATCCACATTCCACCTGCTAAAAGGACTGTGGTTGAACGTTGAAGTGCGTTTCTAGTCATGGTTGAATGCATATGATGGCGTTGGTCACTTGGTAACATGACCTTCAAGCGAGCTGTGAAAACCGTTGCAGTCCACTGGTATAGTTAAGTAGGCCTATATTAATTGCTTTAGTGTTGTTATGCATTTTATTGTATCTACCAGGTGTGAATAATGTTGCTCTACAATACATAACTGTATTAACAAAATTTGATGAGCGTATTTGTTAACACTTGGTTGTAGCAATAACTTTCTTTGTTTGGTTAGAATGATAGTAATTAATGATATAGTAATAGTACTACTACTACTGTGCAATAGCAGGCTGAATAAAATATTTCTAGTACTAGTTCCAACATTTTTAATTGACAGGTCTCTAGTATATGTCAGGATTTTTTGGCATGTGACGTGGAAGGTAATTCAAAACAGTCATCAAACAAACTTTCGTGGATTCTTTTTTTTCCATCAATTTTTTGGCTTGTGACACAAAGTATGTGATTATAATTTTTGATTCAAAAGCTATTTGTTATGTATGCTTGTAGAGGTTTGGGTAGCCAGTGAAGAGGTTGCTTGTGAGGAAGATCATCACTGCATGCTGAACTGCAGGCTTCCCCAAATGCTAGTACGAACAACAAGACAACTTAGTTGTTGTATGAGCACTGTTCTGACTCCTGACTAAGCTGCCTGACATTTTAGGTTTCTAAGCCAAAGGAAGGCGTTAGCTCTCCCCATTTTTGAAGTTTTTTTTCACAGATTTCCTGGTGCACAAATCTGTATTTGTAGGAAGCTTCTGATTGGCAGCTGTAGAAAATACTTCAACGATGGGGCAGTAGCAGAACAGCAAAAAAATGTGGACCGCCTGCTACTGTACTACAGTACAGCATGATACTTTGACTAGTGAAATGAGGTCAGTGCCACTGATCGGTGCATGGGTGCATACACTTGAAACTCTCTTGATGTGATAACAGGTTGATTCAAACAAGCAAGCACATATAGAGAAATAATCATAGTCTGCAAATGCAATAATCATTTCATAACCACCTAAATTTTTTGTTTGGGACAGTAGGGCAATAGGCTAGTTTCAGGAGGCATGTGTGTAACTTTGGCATATGGGTGCTAAAAGGGTTTCTGCTACTTTCAACTCTTCTCTTCTTTATGAATTTGGTGTTCAGTAGCCTACTTCAGTATAAGCTTGCAGATAACAATTTTTAATTTCATCACATGAAAATTTTGCAGTGTTGTGTTTCAGCCCTTATTTGAATATTATCTGCACCTTTTTTTAGAGGTCTTGAGATATCTAATTCTCAAACTTTTTTTCGTTTTGTTGAATCTTTTCTAAGGCACAATAAAGCTAAGCTAATGCTACCTAGTCTAATGCTCCCTAATCTTTTCCCATGCTCTGGGTTATTTTTCTATGGATATGGCAAACATCATTTCGTATCTATATTTTTAGAAGTTTGTGATTACATCTCCAGCAATTCATAACTATGTTTTTTGAAGCACATGTCATGACCCACATTAGAATAGGGTTGCCATACGTCTGGAATTTCCCGGACATGTCTGGAATTTCGGTGTTAAAATCTGTGTCCGGAAATAATTTTTAAAAATGCTCTAATGTCCAGAATTTTGGCAATTAGTAAAATATGTCTAACATGAAAGAATATGATGTGCTGTGAAAATGAGAACTTCAGCTTTTGCGGTGGATTGGTAGGTAGAAAACATACTGAAAAATGCTGTATGGTACTTGTTTGTTGCTGTGAAATGTAGCCATTGAGACTGTCAGGAATTTTGCCTCTTCAGATATGGTAACTCTACATTAGAACAAAGCTCAGATTTGCACTTCTGAGGAGCACCCTTGCTGCAATATGAGGCTTTCAAGACAAATGGAGTGATGTTCACCTTTAGGATCTCACAGACATTGACTTCAGTTTGATTCCTAAGCCCGCAATTTTGTAAAGCTGGATACTGGTGCTAATGTCATGATACCAATATTAGTTGTGCAATAGATAGATACATGTCATGGGCCATGACAGTATGAATGAAATAATATTTTTATAGAACTAAATACTCCACTCTTCAGTCCTCAAACAACCTTGTTTTGTTTTTCATGTAGCCAACATTTACTGCATTACTGTTTACTATTAAACATTTTTATAATCTGTTTCTACCTCTGCTTGTCCAACCTCATTCGGTGATGCTTTGTGCTTGGTGGAACTTATATGCAAATGTGGTACACCACTATGGTCTGTGGGTAATTGTAGTTCATCTTTATGATTTTTGTGGATAGAAATTATTTTTGCCATTGCTTTTGTTTGGAAATGTCTATTGCATTTCTTTCCACCTCATAACCCTTTTATACTGTTCCTTACTTCTCTCGCCTGTGTGCATGATTCACCTGCCCATCTGTACATGCTTCAGCTCTTCAATTCACCCAACGCTTGCCTGCCATCATCTATGTCATGTAAATAATTGTTGTTTATATGATTTAACATTTATGTTTCTGTAATATATGTTGGTACTTTGTCATTGTTTTTTCCATGTTGTTTCGCCATATTTTTAAAAGTCTATTGTATGTTTTCAAAGGTAAATCTAATAATTGATAGCTAATTTGTTTACAATAATTATGTTCAGGTAAAAGCAGTTTACAGCCTTACTATTCAAGCCTCAAATGACAATTCTTCAACCTTTGTGGACTGTTTCATAGTGCACAAAGTTTAATTTGTATGTTGACCACTTGCATGAAAAAATCTACTATTTGTAATAAGTAGATCAGTTGATATTGTGCTGCAGAATTTTTTCACTATTCAAGTCTTTGGCACAGCATGCTACCATGCAAATAGAATGCTTTTATTGTTCTAAAAAAGGTTGTTTTAAGGAGGTTTCAAGTGTAATCAATAAGATATAAACAAATTGTATAAACTATGTTTTATGCAGCTTTGATTGTTTGATCAAAATTAATGAAACAGTGAAAATTCAAATAACTGCTCTCCACCATAGAGATAAACAAGGAATCAATTAGTTAAAATTTTTAATAGGAAATCAATTTCATATATCGCTGCACATCACCAGTCTTAAAATGTGCAAGCAATTCATATGGGTAAAACTTTGAAAGGCTGAAACAATGGCAGAAAAAGCAAGCACACATAAAACTAAAATGAATAAATCAGAACACAAGTTGCAACAATTAAAAACTGGAAGAAACATTATTCCTAAATAATTAGCTAAAAATATAATAAAAGACTGTCTATTGAAAGAGGCTAATCTTGGCATGCGTAGAATGGAATGTATTCTAAATTTAGCAGTTACCAGTTTCACAAGGAATAGAAAGACCATTTTTTTATCTAATAATTTGATTTTTGACACGTGGTTTTCAGGAATATTTCTTTTAATATTATTCAGATTTTTGGCTCAGCTTCATGTTCCATACCTCAGGGCTAGTGAAAGAACACAAGTATATGAAAATGGTGAGTCATTGCACATCACAGGGTAGGTGTTAGTTGGTGTGCATAGGCAATACTGAAGAGGAACAAACACTGACACTTGCATCAGCAACTGCAACATTTGCTCTTCATCATACAGAAATGTTACATTGTGGAAGAAAAATGTTTGTTAGTTAACAACATCAGATAATTCAAGGGAGAAGACAAGAAAGCTACACAAAGATGTACACCTTACATAAAAGCATACAAATTGTTTTAATCAAGGCATCAGTTGTCCTGAATAATAGATAACTTGATGTTGGTGATCAATTACATTTACGGGAATTTAATGCCAAATTTGATAAGTGTTATTATAGGCAATGTGGAGGAATTTGATACCAGACAGTGCATCTTAAGCAGGCACAGAGTGGCATGCAATAAGCATGAAAAAATTTTTTTTGCAGTTATCCACTGAGGGAGGTTGTTTCAAAGCTTATTTGTTGCAAAATAAAACGTCAGTTGTCTCTGAATGTCACAACAGTGACATTATAACAATTATTTTGTGAGACATGACATAGGTTACAAAGATATTTTAGTTGTTCAGGAGACAACACAGACTACTAAGAGCAACATCATGTGTTCTAGGCTATTTATAGTTCTTAGGAGAAAAACTACACATACTGTTTTGTTGCAATTAAAATAAATTATTGTAGAGTTGAATATAAAGACGCTTGAGGAGAAAAACATTGGTTAGTGAATGTTGTTTTGTTTGTCTTGTCGTTGTTTGAATGTGTTGGTTGTTTCATGTCAGTGTTTATAGCAGTGTTTCCCAACCTTTTTTTGGCCGCTGCACACTTACCAACTCAACCTTCATGTGGCACACAAAACCTAATGACAGACATAACAAATAGAAATGTCCTCTTTAGAAGAATCCTATACCATAGGGTTAAAAATTTTGCTGCACACTTGGGCTTTTCTTGCAGCATACTGATTAGAAAGCATTGGCCTAGAGCAGGGGTGGGCAATTACTTTACCTCAGGGGCAACTGTGAAAAGGCCGCGTTCAGCAGAGGGCCGTATCTTCTAATCTAATGGAAACAGAAGCAAGTCTCCATACAAGAAAGGTTTTAGCACTGATATTTCTTAACGTGGGAGAAATTTTCAGATTCAAAGTTTTTTCACAGCGTTTTCCGCGGGCCACTGAAAACGCTGTGTCGGGCCACATTTGGCCTGCGGGCCGCTAATTGCCCACCCCTGGCCTAGAGTATCTTTATGATTGTGATGGCCATATTTTTATCAAAAGTGGATGGCAGAAACTCAGAGTTCAAAAGATAAAGTTACCAACTCTCTTTTGCACTGGTTTCCTAATTGTTTTACAATGCTGTCACTTTGGTTTTTATTTCAGGCAAAATGCTGTTTTTATAGTTTTTTTCTATTTCTGGTGACAGTGAATATGATTTAGTAATGAACAAAGTTGTATGTTGTTGAAGTGCAACATCATTCTCTTTCCTTCAACCTTGCTAAAAGAAGTTTGATTTCTAATTGAAGTCACTGTGATGGTCACATTTTCTACTGCTAAAGCAAGCTTTTTAATGGCAGTAAGGTTGGTGAATTGTTTTACATTTCTGAATTATACATATATGTGTTTTTTTAAGCGATGTATGCTTTCCTTATGTTAATGTGCACAAACCTATGACTGGAAAGTAATGATTTATCAGTTTCATGTGTATGTTAACTGTTAAGTTGAAATTGGGTTAAGAATATTTACGATTATTATAGGAAACACCTTAAATTTAAGACAATTTAAATGTTTAGTAAGCTATGAAATGCAAGTTGATTCAGAAGAACCAGTTGTTGCTGATGAAGATGTAAAAATTGAAGAAAAACTTCAAAAAGGAAAGTGGTAAGATGTTTCACTTTTTTCAACTGAAAATGAAATACTGGGTAATCTGAACTGTTTAATATAGATGTGTGCTTATGTATATAATGGACTGGACTGTTTTAATGATGTGTGATTTCATAAGTCTCAATGTCTAATTGTAGGTTTGTTGTGTCAACTGTCAACTCAAGCATATTGAACACACTCAAAATCAAAACATGTCAATTTTTCAGTTTGCAAATAGACAAATGAAAAGGACCCTCCAAAATTTTTTATTTTTTTCCAAACATTTAGTCACAGAAATTGTTAAATGGCAAAAATTCAAAACACATGCATGTACTATGTTAATTTTCAATAAATAATAATCCATAAGACAACAGTGGCCCTTAAAGTTTTAATGCCTCAATAACACTAAGTCAAAGTTTTGTTAATCTGGATACCCATTTTCCACAAGTTTAATAGCAAAAATATTGTAAGAAATGTAACAGAACTGCTAAATAAATATTCACTAGAGCAGTGAGGAAAAAGGTCAATGCAAAGACTGTATTACATTTATCAGCACGAATCTTCTTAATGTGCATACAATGTTGCAAGACTGCTAGAACAAATGCTAGAAAAGTCAATCTGAATGGAAGCAAGTCTCAGTTCTTAGCATGTGGTCTTGAGTCCGGATTTAGACTTCACTTCGCAACACTGTTGAATACCCCCAACATCTAATCTCAGTACCCCTGAGGATATTACAAAGTATAAGAAACCCTGCCATAAACCAATTAAAATATTAATGGATAGAAGATCCAACACTTAAAGAGTTTACTTCAACCCAAAGAAGCTTTACTGCTAGTGCTTTTCACACTGCACTGATTTCACATAAATTTATAACCAGGCTAGAAAGCTTTTTGTGTGACCATGTTTTTGACAAAAGATGTGCATGCAAACACATGGTATGGTATCTTAATAAAATGAAATGCATCTTTGGATGACTAATTACTGCCATACAAATGAAGAGGTTGTCAGTGAGTGTTTCAGCATGTAGAACATGCTTAAAATATAAAAAAAAGCTTAAAATCAGGTCATTTACCTGTATGTTTGGCCTAGATTTGTATTCCATATATTTACACTCCTGATAAATATCATATGTAACACTTACATTGGAGGTTGGAAAACATGATACAAGACTGTCAATGTTTAACAAATAGCAACAACAACTCTGATAACGATTGGTCACTGCCTCCTTCACAGTATGCTACACACGCTGAGCTTGTTAGCCCTATTAATAAGAAAATATTCTCTTTTTACTAAAATGCAACATTAAATCTTTGTTTAAAAGTAAACCCAAGCTTGGAGAATTTACATTCCCGTGCTTAAAACAACTGGATATTGTAGTGCTTTCGGACACACAAATTAAGGATAATTTTGTTAATTCACCATCTCCAGGTGACCATCATTAGCGAAAATTCCCAAACACAAGCACTGGGTGTTGGAGTATACATAAAAAATAATTTGAATTATCTTCGGCGATTCAAAATATGTGGAGGTAAAAACGTACAGTTTGATTTATTTGAAACGCAAAAAAAATCTGAAAATAATTGTCGGTGTAGTGTACAGGTGTAATGTTGATATCATTGCTTTTGTCCAAGATCAGCATGTATCTCAAGCTGAGTGGTCTTCCACCGTTATTTGTAAATTCGCCCCTCTACAAGAACTTTGCTTGAAAATTGTCTCCTACATATGATTTTAGCGTTGTATCAAAATGTTCGTTTATTTTAAAAATAATCCAGGGCAAACTGGGCACCTGTCCAGGGGCCTTCACAGACTCGAGGCTTCCACAGTCATGAGCAGTGAACCCTCTGGTTAACGCTGGTTTAATATATTTTTTTAATAAAGCTAACTGATAATAGTATTTCCTTGACCTTGAATAATATTTCCTTGAGGTACTGAGGGCCGCCACACAAAGGCTGCCCTGGGGCCTCCACAGGTCTAAATCCGGCCCTAGTGCTATTGAAATAAAAACATGCAATCTAGTTAGCACAAAACAAAGCGAATCAAATGCATTAGTAGAATAAATGTTATTCATTTCCAAAAAACAACTGGTTCCAACTAACGCGAACCTTGCGTCTGGCGTTTATCCTCAAGTTTTTTCGAAGCATGTTGCAAGTTGGTCAGCTTAAGTCGTATTCGGCGTTTCCACAGGTCTTTTTCATGTCAAAGTGATTGCGATATTTATTACCATGTGCGGTAATTGACTGAAACCTTGCTCAGTAACATACATCGTGGGAAACGCCGGTAGTAATATTAACTTCACTTTTCCCCAAAGTTCTGGAAACGCTCACTGCAGTCGATCCAAACATCTCACCGTCCGTGTGAATGAACTGTAGTACGGGTTCCATTGTCGCTTTGGATATTGATGTGACGTTCCTGGATGTGGAATCGCATTCACTTATGATAGTTACCTGGAGAAAAGCATTTCTGCGCAATCTAACTTTCGGCGTGATCTCTACAACAAATTGACTAATTAGGAAGCCTCAAAAACAGGTGGCGAAATATATTTTTTAATTCTTTAGTTTAGCCAAGATGGGGGATGGTTTGGCTTACTCGCAAGTTTATCCTTTCCTAGTTTACTATACTGTTATACTCTGCCATAAGTCAGATGAACCAAGTACAGCTATACCCACAAGCACAGAAAAACACTCGAACTGACTGAAAAACACGATGCTCACGTTTTACAACTTACGGCTAACTGTAATTAATTTTACTAGCCATTAATTGCTACCTAAATCGACTCGCAAAAGTCATATTTCCAGCGTTTCTACAATAGAACACACTTACCGTAGATCATTGCTTCACTCAAGTTACGAACCAAAGATTATAAAACGCATGGTAACGAACTGTGACATTTTTACCTTCGAAACGATGTTTTGGCAATGCTTTACTGCTGGAGGCTGTGAAGTCTTGTTTCAAGCCAATTTTGCTAATGATAACACATGCGGTCGGAGAGATTTTTGACAGTTCACGATGAAAAACAATTAGGCTAAACTTCATGGCAACTTGTGATTGATATTTCCGATCGCTGCGAAAATCGATGCGATGACTTAGCGCTGCCATTGTTGTGATTGTTGGCCCATTTTTAGTACATTGAAAGAAGCTGAAGTTTTTCCTCTTTAAAACATGGAGTTTGACCGATTGGACATTTTTCCGATAGCTGTATCTCTATTGGTCGTTTTGTTTCAACCAATGTAAGTCTAATAACACGAACTAGTGTATACTATACGAGAAAAGTTCAAAATCCCACACGTGCTGATGTAGACAGGCTGATAAATGTTATTGCGTGATGTCCCTTTTTAGACGCTGCTCATGCAATCTTTTCCAACCCTATTGGGTTGTTCCATGGTACAGGTATTTTCGTTTTCTATTCACGTTTAGTCTGTTCAGAGGTAGCGTGGCATGGCCATGTCCGTACCATGCCCTGACACTTTGACCCTCAATGCGAAAACGCTGCTTGTGGTTTTCTCTTGCCAAGTCTGACTATTTGATCTTATTTTAAACATTAGACTCAACAATTCCTGTAAATTCATAATCTTCGTCAGAACCGCAGTGCCTGACTGCCAACCAGTGATACTCTCAGTTGTTTAGGACATGGTTAGTGCAACACTTCCTAACACAGGAAGTGTTACACAGGACGATGTTAGTTTGACTGTTGCGTCACCAGTGCGGTATCATGCGTTTCATGACCTTTGCTACGAACCTTGAAGTCTACAGTGCATCAAATAATTTGGCTCCAAAGTAACGAACGTTGCTCTCATCTTTGGGATCAATTCAAAATTTTAGTATATTTTAACCTGCAGAATCGCCCTCCTAGAAACTAAAATTGGCCCCCAAATTTGGTAAGTATCAATCGACCCTGGGGGGCGATTTCGCCCACGTCGAAGACCACTGCTCTAAATCCTTTACCGGTGCAGTATTCAGTATGTAATGTTAACAGAAAATGTGATTTTATTGTTAGTCTCCTTGCACCATCTTGCGGAAACACACATGTGCGTTATGAAATACGCTAGAAGGCAACATAAACCTTTTATCAATGATTAAAACTATCAGCAGATTTCGAAGTGTTCAAAAAATTCTGAAACCAACTTGCTCGTGGCAAAGAATTATCTAAGCGCAAATAAACGAAGAGGAATTTGCTACAAGCAGCAGAACGTCAAAATCAAAATTTGAACGTTAATTAATGACATCTTTGTCAAAGATAAAGCTTCCGCAAAGGCTAAATGCTGATGGATTCGTCAAAATGCTTCCTGGCACGTCTTTTCTCAGATGTTATGAAGGAATGCATGTGCGTTGTTGTTTTTCTGGACAACTTTAAAATTGCTAAAGTTTTGCCAATCTTTAATCAGGAGAGAACGGAATTACCACTAACTACAGACCGATGTCACCGCTAACGTGTTTGCCAAAAATATTTGAGAAAGTGGTGCACATAAGATTGAACGATTAATTTACCCACATCAAATTGTTGAGTCAGCAACAATACGGTTTCCGCAATAACGATTCCACATCCCTGGCCGTTACGAACCGAAAACCTTCTCCAAAAAGGTTGGTGAGAAAAGTATATTTTGTGCGGCTTACTTAGATCTAAGAAAAGCCTTTGATTCACTGAATCACTCCGTATTGCTGACAAAACTTGAGCGCTACTGAATAAGAGTAATGCTTTTTTAACTAATACAAACGTATCTTTCCAATACAAAACAGTACGTTCAGGAAAAAAACACTAAGTCATCTATGAAAACATTTGTTTTCGTGTCTCGTAAATTTTGATTTTACGCTCATTATTCCTTTTGCTATGTATGAATGACTTACCTAAATCAAATGTTATAACCCCACACTTTTTGATGATGATGCGGTTTTTGTAGAGAGTGACAATTAGTAGTTTGGAAAAACTGCAAACGTCTTTAACCTGTGAAATAGCTGAACTAATTGATTGGCTAAGTGCAAACAAGCTCTCACTGCATATATCTGAAACAAAATATATGTTGATCACAAAAATATGTTGATACAGATTCGTTTAAAACAAAAGTAAATGGCAATGTTATTGAAAGAACTTTAAATATTCTTGGTGTCTTGTATCAAGTATCTTAATGTAATTCTAGACGAGTAACTAACATGGAAGGAGAACTGTAAACGTTTGTGTTGTCTTTTTCCAAATATGTTGGTGTCATATACGAAATTAAGCATTATGTGAGTATATCTATCGTGACACATTTCCATCTGCAGTTTTCATCAATATTTATAATATACGCGAAAAATGCAAACGCATGCGGCGAAGTTAAACCAATTTCTTCTGGCGGTTTAAAATTGCTTGCATCGCATTTTGCTTCCGTTAATTGTGTAAACGCATTATATGTACATGCGTATATGTGTATAAAACCTTTTCACTCAGAGCAATAAACTTTTACTTATTTCTATTAACCAACTGTGCCCTTCAACCTACAAGTAGCTTCGCCCTGGAGGTCTTCAGCTTAAATTGCCCCTGGTTCTTTGCAGCTTCACACTCCCCATACACTTTAAGAATCAGTCTACTTCAGTGGTTCTCAACCTTTTTTGGCCCATGGACCATCTCTTTTTTAAAAGTAATGCGATGAACCGCATTGCTATGGTTACACCTCATGAACATGAACAACTATAAGTTGAAAGACAGGTCCGTGAACGTTTTATCAAGGATTATGGAACTCTCTGTGGACCACTAGAAATTCCAGGTGGACCGCCTTGAGAATCACTGGTCAAATTGGAACTAATTATATCAGCGCACTATGCAGTGCAGGCCTGTAACCAGCTTGGGACACTAGGAGTGGCGAAGAGTTTTCCAAGAGAGGCCCAAATTTTTTGAACTATGGCCAATATTTTTAAATTATGTCCAACACATTTTCCAGGGGGGGCGAAAAATTTTTTAGGGGGCTTCGCCCCCCTGCGCCCCCCTGGTTACGGGCCTGATGCAGTGTCTGGTGATAAACATCATGTTGATCGTGTTGGCGCCACCTATGCGTGTGTTCTTTGTTAGCGTCCACATATATGCGTGTGTTCTTTCAAGTAACCGTGTTAGTGCCATATATGCGCACGTCTTTTTGCTACCGCCACTTATATATGCTTGTATTCTTCCATCTATCTATATGCTCGTGGTTAGCGCCATGTATGCATGAGCTATAATCCGTTGTATGTGGCTGCGAAAACGTTAAACATAATAATCCAAACGAACCGTCCAATCATTATCACATGTACTGGTAAATATAGGAACGGATGCTGGTCCTTCCCTTGTGATAAAATTGATGCGAACATATTAATAACAGTTGTGATTAAGTGTAAACAATGTCTACTACACTTCAACTTGAAAAAGTTTGAATACTGTATGTGCTTGAACTAAGGAGACATAAAATTTATAGAAAGTTGGCGTGTGCACAAATTTCAAAAAACGTTTGCACTGGTTTGTGAAAGCTGATTGTTCACATATCATTAGGAAAATGTCTCACCTTCTGTGTTACTTCATATATCGCTTTCGAAACGCTGCATCCACTAAGTCTGAGACAACTACAGGTACATGGGGTCACGTGAATAAGTATCCGTTACATGTGTTACAAATAAGTATCCGTTACAGGTGTGCTTGTTATTTGTTGACACTTTTATAGATAGTCTTTCCAAATCATGATACAAGTTGTATTCGTTTCGTCAATGCTCTGTTTCACTTTGAAAGTTTAAGTGCTCTTAATAATTGTTGTTGAACAAGGAAATAAGAACAGACGTATCGTGTCTTATCTTATCTCAATGCAAGTAATTAAAAGTGCCTGATAACGTAGCTAAAGCATCAAAACGTTGGCTGAAGAGATCCTATTGAGTCTATAGCTTGTACAGTTGATAACACAGCTTTCAATTATCGTTTCATGATGTGAAGGGTATAAAAACTTTCTTCGATTTATTAGTACTTCCAATAGCGGCGATGATGAAGATGCGGTGGAATACAATGATGAATCAAGTGCAGCTACAACTCATCGTCAAAGGCGTTACAAGAAAAAAAATCCAGTTTATTTTTTTGTTGGGGGAGGCAATGGTGGTCATCTGTGAGTTAATACACGTGATATTCTTGCTTTTCTCACTTTTTTCTGCCTGAGCTAGGCTATAGTTCAGCAATTTGCGAAGGTGTTTATATCTATCTGTATATCTACCTGTCTGTCTTTTGGTTTGGAACAATACATTGCGCATTTACAATCATTGCTATGACTCGCGTGCTAGCGTCGGATGAGTAGCCAAGTGTGAAAAAACAATGCATTTTTCGCCATTCCTGTTGATTACTTGATGACAAAGATATTCTTTCGGCAAGTTTAGGTTGCTATACCGTGACTGGCTGAACTGTTCAACGCAAACCTAACGTCAACGTGCTTGTTTTTGTTTTTAGAGTGGATGCTTACCTGACTAATCTAGGATGGGAAAGGATCTTTGATAGACACAGGGAAGATTACAAACTAAAATGGTGCGAGATAAAGTCTCACAACAATTACCATTGCTTCAGAGAAGGTAGATACAAATGCCTTGCTTTGCGAAACTGATGGCATTTGTATTTGTAGCTTTTTTCAGGAAGGTTATTTCGCCGGCATGTTTGACCTTGTGAAGACAATGGGAGCTTTATGTTTTGTAGAGAAATGCACGTACCTACGTTTGCATGAAAATGAACAAATATTTCCCCTAACTACAGTAAAATTAGCCCACATCTAAATCACCGTATTTGTCAAGCTACTGACAAACTCGTGATTACGTGTGAGTTCCACAGTTTGCGTTTTTGCCGCTGTATGATATTTGAACATGAACATTGTATTTTTTTCTGACAGGCGAGCAGTTATGTTATCAGATCCCCAACAACAAACTGCTAACAACTAAAATCGGCCTGCTGACGTCACTACAAGAGTATGATCGCGTCATGAACAAAGTGAAAAAGGGCAGGCCCAGGTGACGCAATGGGGATCGCGGATGCGGATGGCTGCTCTGTTGCAACTAACAGATCAGTCATTACGGATTGTGTAAATGTTTCTGCCAAATAGAGTACGATTGAAATCTCGTAGCAGTTGTGTCAAATGCAAGTTCTTGCGGCATGCATTCGTAATGGGGTATACGTGAAAAACGGATCGCTGAGCTGCACAAGGATTTTATCGCTATAAAATTTTGAATTCCTAGAACACGCAGCTAAAAATAAACTTACAGATCTGTTTCAATAAATTTTGGTGCAACACCGAATTGTTTCAATTCGTACAGGGGTTACTATTCTTATTTTGTAATCAGCTTCCCTGGTTCAATTTTGAACGGCGCGTTTTTTTTCTGTCAAGGATTATGAGGTATCAAGAGTTCTTGCCTGAGACGTACCGCCTCGATGTCAGAGATGACAGGGAAGTGTTTTACGAAACATTTGTTGGTAAGCAGGACGAATGTTCTTATCGGACTGCGCGATCATAGCGGCGTTGATACTGATCAAGTGTTTTGTAATCTTAACTTTTATATGCTTCGCAAAGTGGAGAAAAATACGATATTTCATCGTTGGTGTTGCCTGTGCCTCCTGATTCTAAGCGAGCGTTTATCTGTTAGATGGAGAAGTGTGGATTTCCAAACCGACTGGCATGAACCAGGGCAAAGGAATCTATTTAATCCGGAACAAAGAAGATTTCAACAGGCTCCGGTAACTCGTTTCATGTTGATAGGACTCTCTTCTTATTGTTGCGAAGCATTTAAATTATGTCTTGCTGCTATTGTGGCGGCACCTTTAAAGCCACTCTTCGAAGGATTTAAATGTTCATTGTTTAAGCGTTTTTAAAGTGACGGAAATGAATGGATCAAGTTGTTTCTTTGTAATGGCGTTCACGTGCTCAACATCAGCAAATTCCCTGTATTTAAGAGCAAAGGCTCCTTTAGAAATATTAAACTTGCGTCATAGGCAAAATATCACTGAAATGCGCGTTATATCCTGTAGACATTAGTTTTGCTGCAAACCACGTTTCAGGTCAGTTTCAAGCGAATTTGCTCAATATTTGTAAAATAAATTTTTGCCCTAAAGTTAGTTTATGCTGATCGTATTTGACCTGTGACGCTTCAATTTCTCTGAATTTTTCTGAGTTAGGTTTGATTTTCCACTTCAAGAATAACGTTGGTGAACGATTTCAACGTAACCATTACACTTTTTTTGCACGTAAAGCTGAAATTAATAATTTAAATGCATTGCTTCACAGCTGTTGCGGCAACGAAGTAACCCACCTTTTGATACTGCTGAAACAACTCACGAGCAGACTGTTGTCAAAATTTTGAAGAGATACTTCATCTCCATTCTACATTTGCAAAATCTTAAGTCTTAAAATTGAATTTACCCCTTGAAAATAAATCATATTATTCCTATCTTTTGATAGTATATTACGCAATCAGTGACCGAGTTTGCTAGAAAACTTTGTGGGGGACAAAGTTTGTGCGGTATGCATGTTTGCATTTCGATTACGTCACCATATTCACTCAACCGTAGTATGACCTTTTTGAAATTTTGGCAAGTTATAGAAATTATATATTTTTAGGACCATGACTCAATACCACCCTGGCTACGCCCATGGTGTTATAGCAGTTGCATAGTACTTGACAATGATTACTAGGTGTTTGCTTCTTTACTGAGTACACAAAACTGTAGTATTAGCACTTGAAGAGTTCTTTGTCAAAGTAGATAAAACAAACACAACACTTCCATTCTTTAAAAAACAAACAATACATTGAAAGTAGAATTTATGAACATGTATCCCTGAGATTCAAATATTTGGCAGTTACATAATGCAATTTCAATTATTAAACATGATCTCTGAGATTCCATTTTCTGGCATGGCTGCACCCTACAAGACCCGAAGTACGCTGAATTATACCATTGTTTGTCATGTACATCGGGATAGTATTTAACTTTTGCCAAACACACGGCAGCTTGCTTCACTGAACCTCACAAATTCCTTGCAATATCTTGGCAGCAAAACTTTGCGATATCTTGGCAGCAAAACTTTGCGATATCTTGGCAGCAAAACTTTGCGATATCTTGGCAGCAAAACTTGTACAACTACGTTATTTGTTTAACACACAACATTGGTAGGACAAAAGATATTGTGTCCCCCCTTTTCCAAAAGTTGGGGGGACATGTCCCCCCTCAAACTTGGTCCCTGTATGCAATTTGTGAAAATAATGCAAACCTATAGAAATACCGTTTGTGGTGTAGAGATAGTGTTTATAACATAAAGATAAAGACGTGTTTCGGTCTTTTAACTCTTTTTTCAATTTTCGAAATTCGGTAACATTTCTTAGAGAGCAATGTAGTTTGTTCTACACATATCCTTATATTGATGTTTTCGAGTTTTTAGTCGATTTTAAATGTTGTTACGAATTTTGTCATGTGCCACTCTATGAGCCATGTTAATTCGTCGCCACTCAGCGTTCAGTCGGTGTGATTTTCTGATCAAATACTTTGATCTTTTGGGTCATCCACGTCTCGGGGAGGAGATTTACTGCTTTGAGCGGAATGAAATTTGCATTGGTGAACTGCATCTTTTGCTTCGGGTTAGGAAGCTACAAAACTATGCCCTCCCAACGACCTGATGCGTAGACATCATTTAGCGCCTCGGTATTACTATTAGAATAGTCGCAAACGGCCGTTTTGTAGGGTATAGCAGAGAGCGTGTCGTGAATGAAAGGTCAAACAGAGAAGAGAAATATTTAATTATGACAGCGCTGGTACACTTCCGCAGTCGATAACCAAATTATGTTTATTAAACAAAGATCAGACGAGAATTTTGTCATGTCTGGTAGTTAGGCTCCTACACCAACTTTGTAAAACCCTGAGAGCTCGTAGACTCGTGGAGGTCCGAGTGTAAGTGGGAAGGGTATGGGCAGAGAGATTAGTGACATGGGCGTGGAAAGTGGGGGCAGGGGGTCTTGCCCCCCTGGATTTTGGAAATTATAGCAAAATTGATTTATTTCACAGTCTTTTCATGTTTGCCACCCTCAGCTCACGTCTCTGCATTACTTTTTAAAACCGTCTACGATTACCTGGTGATGGCTAAAAGATTTGAAAGACCGGAATGACATTCTGCAAAATCAAATTTTTATCATTTTCCTGCTGTTTTGGTTATTATCTTATGGTTTCCTGCTTGCAGAATATTTTATTTACGTCTTTTCTTCATATATTTATTTTCGCAGTTCTTGATTTGTGCCAAGTGTTCGCTGTCATTGTTTTAACCAACCTCTTTCACTTTCCATTGTGTAAAGCATTACAAATATTTCAGTATAATAATGCATTCTCTTCCGCTTGTGTTTTAATCAGTCAGCCTTCGGCAGCTGAGAACTTTCAGGCTTGTACTTGCTTCATCTGTAGGAAATGGTAAAATTAACCTTCCTGCCCATGCGGATTTTATAGCAGTGCTTTCATTTCCTTGAAGAATACACCGTTAGCATGCGCGTTCTGTAAGTACGCAGACATTTTAAACGAGAACCACGTTGACACATGTTTGTGCTCCACTCGCTTTTTGAAGATCAGCGTCTTGCAGGTTTATACAATAATCCACTTTTATCATCCTTTTTTTTTGTTTGATAAAATATTTCAGAACAACGCATTTAAGCGTTTGCATCTATTAACTGTTTTGTATGACAAAACTATGCGTGATTCTAAACGTGAACAACTACAACATGCGCCGTTGTAAAACGATCACGCCAAGTCTTGCTCACAAGTGACTTGTGACCTCGCAACTTGTGATGAAGCAACCCAAAATTATGACCAATACAACTACCGCCCAGTTGAACCGTATTTATTCGATTGTAAGCCGCGCATTTTTTTCTTTACCTTATCGAAAGTTATAGATGACGCTCAGCCTTTCCTTGTTTACGTTTTGTCGACCAAACTCTCTTTTCCCATTCTATTCTCTTCAGCATCACGTGCTCATCCGTCACAGGAGGAATTATGGTGAACAGAAGGCAGTTGTAGTGGTGAAGCATCATTACCAGGGTTGCCAATTAAACGCGAAACGTGCTAGTACGCGAAAGTGTCTCAGAGGTTTAAGTAACCTATATTCAAGTGCGGCTTACGATAAAGGGCGTCTTACATTAATTTTTAACGCCGTTTCGTACGGCTTACATTCTACGGCGGCTTACAATCAAGGGCGGCTAACAATCGAATAAATACGTCATCCCGATCGGCATTTAATGCCGAAGGAACAAACTGCTGTTATAGCATGGCGCCTCATTTTGCCGTTTTTCATCTGAAAGCACGGCCATCGCTGGTTTGTCACAGCTTGTGAAATCTTTTTCGCCTCCAACACAAATCTTTGTTTCGAAAAATTATAATTTTCAAGTCAAGTTTAGCAGAACATTTATAAGATGGCGGCTTTGAGACACCTTCGTTTACTTTTTCAAAAATCTCTATCAGAGAGAAGCTTGCTGAAGTTGAAGAAGATCTACAGTCGTCGAGGAAACTTCCTTTCAGAGCTCCTATGGCCAGGATTGTGCAGAGGTGAGGACATGGCGGGAACTGAGACATTCTCTGTTTGGGCAGAGTGGTGCTGACATCACATTGGGCTGGCATGCAATTGTCGCCAACGTTTGGTGGGTCTTCAAAAATGGATTCAAATCCGATAAACCTCATACGATTTTGAAAACCCTTAGGATTACAGTTACGCGGTAGTATTCCTTGCATCAAATAAATATTTTAGGTCTTGCAACAGGTTTGGTTTTATAGATTACCGAGCGATAAAGACTCCGAAGAAATTGCTGTCTGAAATGCAGCTACTTTTATGTTTGCAAATGCATTCGCGAGTCAAAAGTGTCGAATGGACACATTTTCGCAATAAAGGCTTACGTAGAAATGATGCACTCAGTGTAAATCTCTTTGATCATGTACGAGTATAAAATACAACAAGGCTGACTTCGAAGCAGGGAACGGCAAGAAAGAACTTTTGTGGAGCGCTGTGAGACAGCTTATTGCTTGAAGATTACCGGATACTCTGATTTTCAAGACTTTTTTGCATTGATTTTGAGCAGAGAACAGCGGACATTGCTCAGCTGTTTTTACGCATTTGCTCACATGAAATCCTGCTGAATTTTACCAGACGTTCTTGTCGATTGGTAGCATCTTTCCGCGCACTTGTAATCGGCAACTTAAATTATAAATCCTGAGTTGAGACCTTTCGTGCACTCAATGCAAATCTGACATTCGATTCGTCTGCCTCGGTGATCGTGATTGGTTACTTTTTACGTGTCGCCAAGATACGTCACGAATCCGCTGCTGCTGAATGGTCGAAAATTTGACGTCAGGAACTACATGCTGATCGCGTGCACGAACCCGCTTGTGGTCTTTTACCGGGACGGGTATTGCAGGCTCACGTGCATGCCCTACGATCTCCACAGCACCGACCTCACAGGACATCTCACAAACCAGGTGCAGAAATTTGTTCGCTGCTTGTTTTGTATCCTCTCGCTTTCTCTTAAGCGTGTGTTTTGCATCACTCAGCTTTAGCGCAGTTGGTCCACGTGAAATTTATTTGTTTGCGTTGTTTATTCGTTTCGATCGAGCTGCAGAAGCAACTTTTAGTTGAAAGGTTTTCTTTGTCTTTATTATATGTCCTGTTTGCCTGTGGTTTGCACTTGGATAGTAAAAACGCAGAATTTCCTTTTCTCTGCCAACGCTGTCTTACGCTTGTGAACAATGCTGCACGTTTTGCAAATGTATTTCCCTTGTGTTTAACAGTAGTTGTAAGTGGGATGGTCGGACGCTAATTTATCTAAAAAAAACAATATTTACATGATACAGTGGCTATATGACCTTCGCAGGTAAGCATTTCTGGCTTAAAAATGAAATATGTCGACTGCCCTAGTCCCTATTCCGACAAATTGTATCAACGCGATCAAACAAACTGTTCGTCCGTGACATATAACAAAAGTTTTGAGCCGTGTCGATAGCACTGGTTTTCACAAAAGCATTTTTTGCTCCGGCAAAGTCCAGATTGTGGATGTAGCTGCAGCAGTTGTGTCCAGTTCCTCGTTACATGAGTGTTATCACGCTCTCTCTTGAATTCATTGCAGAATAGATCGCAAACGTAGATGTGTTTAGTGAGACACTTATGATTAGAACCACATTTCTTCAGTTCATGCAAAAGAAAAATCCACTTTACGAAGAAGTAAAGGACGAAACTGTGTGGTCCATGGACAGGTTTAATGACTACGTCAACGAACATTTCATGGACAAGAAAGACCTGCCGGAAGATTGGGTGCACACAGTCTTGCGGGTAAGTATTTTAAGAGTTGTTTCTGTTCTGCACACTTGCTTGAATAAAGCTTTGTGAGCATTTTGTCATTTTCCAGAGCCTTAATAGCTCTGAACAATTAAATTAGGCAAAAAGAACTGTTTCTTCTGCTGTTAATCACTCGCTGTTTCTGCTTTCCCTGCAGCGTCGATGCCAGCAAATCCTGCTTCACTGTTTTCAAGCTGTCCGTCACAAGCTTGAATGTCGCCTTGGGTTTTTCGACCTGATCGGATGTGATTTCCTTGTAGATGACGACTTCAAGGTGGGGTAGATTTCGGATATTTGAGTCACTCCGCCATAAGATTGCATGGTTTAGAAATAAGAAACTTCATCTCTATCCTCTCCGACGTCCGTTCATACACTAGAACGTAATTTCAGCAGGCGCTCTGCGGCCTGCCGCTTGCTTTTGCTTTGTCAAATCCGATCCCCCACTTCATGTCTGTTAATATAACGCAGCTAGGAGCTTAGTCGGCTTATGGCAAACAAGTTACAAGTCGATATAAACTGAAAAAGGAGGTGATTACCCAGATTTTGGATGACTCGGTCCGTCGGTCAAGCTTTTATCGTTTCAGTGCTGCCAACTGATTTTTTTCTGAATGAACTTTGGCATTCTCCTGCAACGTTTTGAGAGTTTCATATGAAAAGTTATAACCGGTTTTTTGAACTCTGTCTCGTATGGATTTCCTGACTAGCATGTTAACCGATGCAGACAAGTCGAGAAATTGGTACTGAATGATATTTATAGCGATTCATGGTCCAAATACGCTGCCGGTAATCAGGTTGCAGCTTGCGTTTGTGTTTCATGATCTGCCTGATTGTAGCCTTCGTTGCGTTAAACTTGGATCCCTGCTTTCACATATTCCAATTTATCCAAGGACAGAACTTTTCAGGGGCTGTTGTGCACCATCCAAATCCTTTGGCATGCAAGACATATTGTAGCTTTTAATAAATCAGGGGTCACCGACATAGTACCCGCGGGCACCAGGTCGCCCGCGAGGACCACGTGGGTCGCTTAGATTAACATCATTATTAATAACATAATAAAAGTGAATTGAGCAAAATGTATATTTCAGAAGTGTGTATCAAACTATTAGCCCTTAGCGTTAAACTGTACCCAAGAAGTAGCTCTCAGCTTCGCAAAGGTTGGTGATCCCTGGTCCAAATAAATGTCGGAAAAATTATTGTAACACATCGGTCTTTTTACAGTCTCCTACTTCTTATGCTACTGTTCACAATCGTATGCTTCCCCTGTTCGGTGCTACTGTCGCTTACTTCTGATAAAACACTCCACTTTGTCAATTTACCCCTTCCATGCCACATACTGTCTTACCTGTTGTTATTATTTTTAAGATTTCGCTTCTTGAAATGAACTGCAATCCAGCCCTGCACACCAACAACGAGCCTCTGAAAGAGGTCATCCCAAGTTTGGTGGAAGAAACATTAAGTCAGTGAAGCAAAGGATTGCGTTTTGCTTTCACAATGTTTGCGCTGTTTTTCTCGTCGAAAGCAACCAGTGTTTAACGTTTAAGAATATTTTTCAATTTATTTGTGGCTGTGATTTGGTTTAATAGCGTGGCGTTTTCTTTTTTATCCTTTTTTCTTAACAAACATCTGTTCTTAACAAAGAACTATCCTTGTAATTTCGTTCCATTCAAGACGTGTCAGCATTGATAGTCTTACGATACTGCCATATGTGTGACATATTCTTTCATGGGGATTCGTTAGTATCTGTTTTTTTTTCGCAGACACATTTCCGTCATTTTTTGCTGAGACATTTTGGTCACAGAGACATTTCGGTCATTTGTCTCACAGTTGCATCAAAACTCGCCATAATTGTGTTCATTAGCCTGTATTTTCAGACATTCTGACTGAAATGGCCTAATTTTTTCGGTCATTTCTTTTTCGGTCTATGACCAAAAATGACCGAAAAAACAGGTTTTTATAAGAGACCACTGGCCTGAAACAAAGTTGAAAATGTTTTAGTTTCTATTAAAGCTTTTGAATGTGACCGTCAGCAATTTGCTTGACATTAAGATAAATACACCGAAACGAAAACAGTTGCGCCAACACCAATTTCTTGATACAAATTTTACAGCTAATGAGATCTCAGTTGATATAGAGTTTGCTTTGTTTGGAACTATGATTGCTCTAGCCATGCTGATTTACTATCACTTTCGTCTGTTTATGGCGAGGGAAGTTAGTGCTGTTTGAAAGTAACGTGAGGAGTGGAACGAAAGGTTTTAGTAAAAAATTGTGATTTTTTTACTTACCACACCAGATTTTGTGCCAAGCTGCCCCCAGCCAAGCTGCCCCCATATTTCTCCCAAAATCACGTTCTTTCGATCCGCCATTCCCAGTGGTTACTATCACTCTGTTTGCGTGACTGTGTGAGCTGAATATCGAACGATTACTTCAAGAGAGCCCTGGCGATGCGTGTTTCTGTTTGCCTCTGAGGAACGTGGCCAGCTGCAGCGACGTTTTTGTGAAAAGCCCTGCTGCGCCAGCAAGCGATCAGCAACGCGATTATCCGCTCTCTGACGCAGAACTTGCATTGGAAACATTCGACAAAGCGAACAAGCGAGAACGGATCATGCCGCTCGCCTCGCAAAACGAGTTCGTTCTTTTGTACAACGGCGATGCAATAGAAGCGGCTGAGCGACGAGAAAGGTTGCAGTCCGCGGCCGAAGCGAGGCGAAGAGCCAGAAGTGCCCAGAGGCGAAAGCGTTTTGTTCCCGGACAATTTGTGGTATGTCGTTTTTGTTCTCTTGGAGCTTGACGGCTCTTCTCTTATGCTGTTACTCGCTCGACGCTTTGATTTCTTCGACAGCCTGTCATTGTATCCTCGGCCGTTTGATACCGATGTGTGCGTTTTTTTAAGTCAAAATATTTTTTTCAGTTGCGGACTTTTTACTGGTTTGTTTTTTGCTGAATTTCCACAGTGAACAATCGTTTGTTTTTTCACAAACGATTTTGCTTTTCCTGGTTACAAAGCGGCAGTTTGTAATAGATTTAATGCGGCCAAAGCTGTTTCTTCACTGTTCTAGATCATCGAGCGAGTATACCAGAAGTGGGCGAAAGGATGATGCAACAGCCGCTTTTATCATAAAAGTCGATAATTGTGCAAGAAATGAAAACACAGGAATAAAAGTTTTAATTAAAATTGCATTGTACGCTTTGAAACACAACTACTTTGATCTTCGGCAAGAATTCATTGAGCAAAGATTCAACAGAAACACTTAGCTAATGTCGAAAACAGTCGTTTTGGCAAAATTTGCATGATTTTATTTAAGTCATTGTTTTTTGCGTTGTAATATTCTGTACCACTTTGCAAGACTCTAGTCTAAAATTTCAATGTGTTTCTGGAAAAATTGACGATAAAAGAGTCAAATATAATCAAGTTGCTGAAAAGGATCGCGCCAATGTTCACTGCTATTAGTATAGGTAGGAAAAAGTTTCTAACATAAAAAACGTTTCCTGTTTATGTCGACTTGGCGACAGGCTACACTTTTGCCCAAGGAAAGCTGCGACGATTTACTCAGTGAAAGTGAAAGCTGAGTATCGAACGCACAACCTATCAACTGAGAAGCGGGATGCTCTACCGATGAGCTATCGGCGCCCCACGTATAGTTTGTAGGTCGTCTGTAAAATCCACAGTCCAAATCGAACGAAAAGAGAAAACAAAAAGGGGTTAAGCACCGGCTTGCAACTCAACAAGGAGGTTGGAGCTTGCTGCCAGGTCAGGTGCTAATGCGCGTAAACCTTGTATTTTAACGCAGAGACGTCGGAATATGCGCAGAGTTGCGCGGAAAAGCTATAGGCGCCGAAGTAACGCTGCGACCGATCCCTGCGCGAAGTAGTTCTTCCGTTTCGGAGAGATCTTCGAACCGTCACTGATGCTTCCCTGTATTGTCGCACACTAAAGCTATTAAATTGCGACATCGTCAGCGAGCGAGATCAGCTGTTGTGGTTCGTAGTCGGCGAATGCCGGAGTTGTGAGAGTTAGAGTCGACCTCTGCGCCCGTGACATGGTAAGCTGGCACTGATCTGAGTTTCAGAACGCGTGACGAGGACACTGAACACGAGCAGTTACAGACGCAGGATTGCAAACGTCACAAGCGAAAGGATAAAACAGAGTTACTGGTCAATGAAAATTTTCGCAATTTTTGTTGTATTTTGATGGGGTTTGATTTTCTCGCGTTGATTCTTAATCTTTTTCCAGCATTTTCTGACCTATTTCAAAGTGAGCCCCTGTCGCATGTTTCATCGCAGGCAGCCGACAGCCGTAACTGCGATCCCGGAATGAATTCTCTTATGATCAGAAACAGCAGCGCAGCAAAGCGACCACGATCGCTTTTCATGTACAGCATAAGCGATGCATAGGCGCATCCGTCAAACTTCATCACGGAAAAAAATAAAAACTTGCTATTTTGGCAGGGTACGATTGAACCCACTTAACGATAGCGCCAGAGTTTTGCTCAGAATTTCTAAAATCTTTGTAAAATGTTCTGCTCTTCTGTTTCGTGTGTAGCTTTTCAAACACGGTTCACCTCGTGTCGTCAATCTAATTAGCTTGGTCGTGTATTCCCAGTTCCGCCTCTCTGCCCAGCAACCAAGATAGTTTCTTCTAGGAAGGCATATAAGAGAGCACTTGATTCGGTTTTATAAAATGAATTTGCTTGGTGGGCACTGATTCTTCGTTGCGAAACATCAACTAGCGCGATATCTTTGGGGTTTTAATCGCACTTTCATTCGTTGAAATGAAATTCAACAGTCGGAAAGCGTTTATATGTGACGATCTCTCGTAGGTAAGTTATCAAATGCTAATTTCCCAGGGAAAAGGATTAAGTAAACACACTTCCATCGCTAGACCGTTTTTGTGTTAGACAAAGAATGGATTGATTGATCCTTCCCAGTTCTGCCTGCATGCGTCTGTATAAAGTCTGTGTGTGCTATAGACACGGTTCTGATGTGTGGTAACAAGTACAATTTAATTTTGAAATCTATAGGATCAGTTGCGATCGCTTTTCAAAGTCTTTGCGTTAAGAATTATGTTAAAAGTTGAGTAGGTTTTCTTTTTACAGAATAGCTAAACAATAAAGTGTCACTTTATTAAACCGTGTGTACCTTGATATTTAATAAACATGTTGGAGATTAGCATTTTTGTGAAGCAATACTTAAAGAAATTTGGTGATCTGCGTCAAATAACGGTTTTAATGTCTCCATTTACCCGAGCTTTTTAACGTAGAGTTCTTTTCACGTATTGCGAAAGGCACAAACCGAGCGTGGTACTGATTCACTCGTCATATAACTCGAAACCAGTGGTGCCGTTCATATCGACCTTCACAAGCATTCAGTTCCTAACGTAGGCGAACTGCTTGGCCTGACATTACGCCGCGCCGCTTTCAAAGCGGACTACCGCGTTACTTGAAAGCCAAAGCAAACACACTTCAGGGCAGCCTATATTTGGAAGTGGCTCGCTGTCTGCGCTGGTGAGCTTCACTTGCCAAAAGAACACATTGCCATGTTTATTCAAAAGGGGGCATCCGGATTTGAACCGGAGACCTCTCGATCTGCAGTCGAATGCTCTACCACTGAGCTATACCCCCGCTGAATGCGCTCGGTCGAATTGTATTCACGTACACCAACACCGGAAGAAATATTGCCTGCGGCATTTCTTTTCGTTGATGATGCAGCGTCAGACTAAAACACAATTTGTTCTGATTTTCGGGCGTGCCGTTTTTTGTTCCAGGGTTTCTTGTATGTTTTCATCTAACGTTTGTTTTTAGAATTTGTTTTCGTTTGGCAAGGCCGTTCTCTCTGCAAATGTTTGCACACAGTACTTGTCAATGTGTAGTTTTTTTTTTCAAAAACGGAGAAATCTGTTGTTTTGAGCTGTTCGTTCAAGATCGTTGCTTGAGCAACTTCAAGTGCTTGCAAATTAACGTCTTTGCCAACTTCGAGGGCGCAGTAACCTATTGATGGTCATAAGTCTGCCAAAGCAACTGTTTGCTTGCCTCGTTTTTGTTCTTTACGTATTGTTTAATTCCGCTCAAGCGCACGCCAAGAGCCTCAGCAGGAACTTACGCCGGTTCTCAGCTGCTGGTTTCTACACATTGGTCAGCAAGTCTACTGTACAATGCCGCATCTGAGGAAGCACTCATCGTATCGCAAGCCTTGGATTATTGTTGCTTCGTTTTTATTTTGTGTCGAACGAACTTCCGGCTGTCAAGAGAAAGCTTTTAGATTTGGTTTGTGCACCAGTGGCAACAAAAATGTATGTGGCTTGATTGTTGCTATCGGACATACTCTAAAAAACTCTGTGTGAAATTTGACCGATTTGGAAAATCCGATGTTCCGTTTCCCCCTGGGTGTTCGCGTGCAGTTTTAGCGAGACTCCCTCACCTGACAGTCGAGTAAGTTTTCCCCAACGCGTATTTACCGCTGTTTATCTTGCTAACAGTACCGACGCAGTGTACCGGCCACCACAACAACAGCCACCACGGTCACGAACTCCACAACGTCTTCGACAGTCTCCAACGCCACGTCATCGACAACGTCATCGACAGTTCCCAGCACTGTGACCTCTCATACCAATTCGCAACCGGGCGCTGTTTCGTCAACTTCGCTTTGCCGAGTCTCGTGTCTGCCTTCTTCCACTGTTGTCGCTTCCACCGCTGCCTCTCAAATGCGCGTTGTCCAATCAAAAAGCTCGTCGGAAATGTCGCTCAAGCCTTTTTACGCCGGAGGTGCGACTTATGCATTAAATATTTTGTCAGAGGTCTTTGTTTTGAACGTGTACCAGAAGCAAAAGGCATTCTTCAAGGCAAACAGTGGCGAAAAAACTTTCTCCAATGACTTCTTTTGTATATGTCCCAATGCTTACTGACCTGAATGAACGATTACAAAACTTTTCGCCTCGCAAACTAGAGAACGTCACGTGTATTGGTTAGTTATTTATCTGCGTGCAGGTCTGCAACGGCGCTGACATATGCAAGAATTCTAGCTTCGTAATTGTGCTTTGATCGAGCTTGTGCAGTCTGGGAGATTTTCATCCTCCATTACATGGAGGGTGATCTCATCAAACTTACTCATCAAACCGTGCGTGGATGGAGTTCGCCGATAATGCGCTAATGCCCATTTTCTGACTGAGGACATAACGTCATCAAAGAAACTCAGGCGTCCTCATAACTGTATATGCCTGGGCTGTTGAAGCCTTTCCTGTGTCGAACCAGGCCCGTTTTTCTGCGTATGCAACTCTGTAAAAAAGCTTTCCTGTTTCATAAAAAATCGCGCAGTGCAGTAGACACGCGGCCTAATTCTCTTCAGAAATGCACTGTTTGTGCGTTTTTCAAGCTGCAGAAATTTAAAGCACAATCATTTTCCCGATCATTGATCTTCGCGTTTCCACCGCTTGATTCGGCAAGGGTGCGCACTTGGAACGTATAGCTGTCTCTGGTTTTCACCGCATGCCGCACAGGCACTGTGTCGAGCCGGCCTTACTCCGCTCCGCGCTTCAAGAGGAAGTATCCGCAAGTGGAAGCGCGCGTCGTGACCCACAACACCGCTTACCAAGCCGAAAGTCCACGGAGGAACAGCATTAACAACGCAGCCCTTGCTGCGGCCGCCAACTCGCACATTGTAAACTACGTGAGTGCTTGAGCTTGAACGCTTTTGTTCCGGGTTTTAAAGCAGCAGTAGCAGGTGATTGTCATAAAACTGAGCGACAGTGATTGGAGAATCATCCGCTTCTATGATCTGTTTCCCGCAGGCCCAAAAGGCCCGGGGTGTGCTGCTCGCGCCCAAGCGCCAGGAGGTGCTGAGCGACGAAGTGGACAGTGAGAGGAGGCGGCAGGAGGACGAGGATTTTATAGGGGAAGTCAGAGATGAATTAGGTTTGTAGAGGGCCGGAGTCTCTTTTTTTAAAGAGAGATCTGTGTGGTTGATTTCGTAATCAATAATGCGTAATCACGTGTTTCGTGGATGCAGTATCCCATTGGTCCTGAAGCGGAAGACACTTTTCTTAGCTACATTCTTCGCCGATAAAGCGGTAACTAAACGATTTTTTACGATATGGTGCGTTATGGTTGTGGAAAAACTCTGAATCAGTATCTGATTATTCGCTTCATTTAAAAATTTTCTTGTTTCCTAACCTTGAACTATGTAACGTATACAGTGTGTTGTCTGTGGTGTTCACACATTGAAATTCATGTACAGTTTGCGCGTTTTTTTGCAGAAAAAACGTTTATAAAATTTGTTTTGTATTCACAAACGACTCTAATTATCATGCATTACCTGAAAAGTATCATCATCTTAGGTATATTCCCACACCAACACTAAACTCAAGCGTTTCAATGTGAATTCAATTTAGGTTTTCTTTTTTCTTGCAAATAGTCGTTTAACTGATTGCGTATAAAACCCCGTTATCATGTTTTTGATGTTTGCAAAAGACATTTTTTAAGTAGGTAGTAGGTAAGTGAGAAATCGAAGGGTGTCTTTTCCTCTAAGCATTGCTTGCTGGAACAATTCCACCTTCTCTGGAGCGGGTCTTCATCTTAGTTTCTTTTTTAATGCTGTGATAAGTACTTGCCGTTTTTGCGAGATGTCGCCAGTGTCTTGATAAAAGCTATTCCACCAAGTGTCATGGCATGACGTTCTTGTGTCAGCATGTCAAGCATTTTACATTAATGCTTAGGGTAGTGCTGTAACACGTACCGTGAAGCTACTTTTCGACTGTTTTTTTGATGCATCTTTCTTTTAATAACAATCATCAACTCACAGACGCAATGGAACGCGGGAACATATTCGAGCAGATCCTTGAGGAGACCGACCCACTGACAGACGACGAGGACGAAGAGCTGCTGGCCTTAGCGACATGCAACTCACCCGAAAACAGCATTCGGCGACCATCGGCTAAGTTGCCGCCGTCTTACCATGCCAACGCCGTAGACGGAAGTGGTGTTATCCGTAAGTGTGTTATTTTACAAGTGAGAAAATATGGTCATTTGTTCTTTTGCTCATGCCAGAGGCAATTGGCTGTAGGCTGTTGTCTGAAATTGCCATCTGCGCACATTTTCAATCGAGAAAATGATTGTTCGTTGCAAGAAACCAAACTAAAACGTGGGGCTTAAACATACAGGTACAAATTTTTTTAAAGAAAGTAGTATTGGATTTCAGAATTTTGCACACATTGCCTCAACAACAAACGGAATTTTGAAGTGATTTTTGCAACATTGAGAAAATATAAGGGTCTTGTCAAAAATGAAAAAACTAGACACCTGCAAACTTATCAGTAACATGGTTTGAAATACAAGGTTGCGCCAAACAAAACCTTCTGGATAGCAAAAGTCGTCGGGATAGTAAAAGCATTCTAGACAGTCCTGAAGCGGAGAAACACAGAAATAATTTTTTTAGTGAGCGGTTGTTTTTGTACACCCTAAAATAAGTTTGGCTTCTGAGGTTTGAAAAGTTTCAAGCAGCCTGCTGTTGACTGAAGAGCAAACTTTGTTCCAAAGCCACAAGGCAAAAATATTTTGCGGCAAAAGTGAAAGCAGCACACAGATTCGATCGACATATCACGATCTGTAGTCGCATGGTCTATCACTGGGATATTTCTTCATGTCATGTACAAAAATGGTTTCAATTTGTATAAAACGTACAGTTTGCCTTGTTTTCTTTTTCTGGGAGAAGGCGCATATAGAAAAACGTTGTTTTTCAGCAAAAAAGAAAACCTAGAGTTTTGCAACTGAAACCTCTCAATCTGCATTACATTTTTCTGCCACTGAGCTTTGTTCGCATGTTTATGTAAAAAACTGTAAACCCTATTAATTCGATTGTAAGCCGCGGCTTGTAAGTTTTTTTTTCATTATTTCGTGCGGCTTACAATCAAGGGCGGCTTACATTTTTTATTTCTTTACCTTATCGAAAGTTATAGATGACGCTCAGCTTTCCTTGTCTACGTTTTGTCGACCAAACTATATTTTCGCATTCTATTCTCTTCAGCATCACGTGCACATCCGTCACAGGAGGGATTATGATAAACAGAAGGCAGTTGTAGTGGTGAAGGATCATTGCCAGGGTTGCCAATTAACGCGAAACGTGCTAGTACGCGAAAGTATCTCAGAAGCTTAGGTAACCTATGTTCAAGTACGACTTATATTAATTTTTTAAAACCATTTCGTACGGCTTACAATCAAGGGCGGCTGGCAATCGAATAAAAACTGTATTCAGCTATTTTTTTGAAAAACATGCGACTAAACCAAAAGAAAGACTTCTGCAGAAAGAAAAATCATCCGTAGTCAGATGAGGATACCTCTCAGCCTGCAGTCCAGTGCTCTCCCACTGCACTCTGTTTCCGTTTTTGTAGAGGAAATGCATAAAAACACTTTTTGCCAGAATAGAGGTGGGAATAGGGAAACGTTGTTTTTCTGAAAGAGACAGGGAGCTAAAGACCTCTCGATCTGTTGTCGGATCCTTCACCACTGAGTTATGTTGCCGTTTTTACATGCAACAAATCTTTACTTTGTTTTTGGAAAAAAACTGCGAGTCAAACAAAACAACAATTTCCCACATAAACCGGAAATATCCGGATTGATTTAGACCTCCTCCATGGCTTTTAGTCGCATGTTCTGCCACATAACTACATATGTTTCTGGTTTTTGGAATGGAAAAGCTTTGTTTCGTTTGGTTTCTGCAAGCAGGTGCATGAAGCAAAACGATGTTTTGCTTTCAAAATGCCGGAACATCCGGGTTTGAAACCCAGACCAGTCGAATGTTAAACCACTGAGCTATGATCCGGCTATTGCGTAGAAAAGTCTGCAGTTAGCTTTATTTAGGAAGGCAGGCATGCAGAGATTGCGTGTGGCATATAATTTTGGATGTAAAGCTCAATACAACCTGCCCTGGAGAGTGTCAGTAGCCATCAGGTTCAGTGCAACATTCCCACCTTTGAGGCCTTGTTGCGAAAAAATGCGTACCTGTTTCTCGAAAGATGCAGGAAGTCTGACAACGTATGGTTGCGTGCTTTGATTCAGTCAGATTGTTTACATTCGTCCCTATTCTACAACCGCATTTTATTTTATGACTGAGTTCCCGTACATCCAGTGTTTGCTTGATGGGATGGCGTGTCATGCCACAACCCATTCGTACTTTACCTGGTCTCGATTTTTTAGGGAATGGCGTCCTGCTCTGCAGTAGTGTTGCACCAGTGTTAGTGGTTAGCGAACAATAGTGTTAAATATGTGTCTGTAATCTTGTGGTTCTGCCTCCAATGCCGTTGCAAAACGTTCTGCTAAGAAAGTGTGTGTAACCCTGTGATTCTGGCTGTCCAAATGCCATTGTACAAAGTTCTGTTTTGTCTGTTTTTATCGATCTGAGTTGTGCAGAGAGTGTGTGTTTGAACTATGGACTTCGTGTCTGGAAACAAACAAATTAAATTGCATTTATGGCACACAGGCGTATTGTTAGCGTGACCAAGACATTATTGTACAGCTACAGGAAACATCACTTCAGTACACTTGCTTGTCGTGTTCTGGAGCGTCACCAGTGGTCTAAGGCGCCCGTCTCTACTTGTTAGCGCCGGGACCACGCGGCTGTTTTCATAGTGATTGCTGCATTGATGGCGAGTCAATATCAGCACCGCGCGTGAACTGTTCCCTTGTACTCGACAACGCCGAACAAGAGACTGGACAGGACACAAAAACCGTTTTTCAAGTCTTCGGTTTGAACCCACCGGGAATCGAACCTGTATAGCTTACCAGCTTTGGTGACGCGTGCTCAACCAACCGTAGCACTTAGCCAGCGATGCAGCTTCTAAGAAACATCTAGGTTTTATTTATATACCTGTTAATCTGTACCTCAATGGTCTATTGTTTGCCTGTGCATCCATTGTTATGAGGTAGAAAAGCTTCACGATGTTTTGTTTCTCAAAGTAGGTGCGCAGAGGAATACAGTGTTTCCTGCATAAAATACAGGGAGCATCCGCGTTTTAACCAAAGACCTCCTCATTTGCAATGGAATGCCCTACTACTGAACTATGGTCCCGATGTTGTGCACGAAAAAGCTTAATTCTGAATGAAATGAACAGTATGCTTTCTGTCTTGGAGGGTATGTGTAAAGGAAAACGCTGTTTTTCTGCAAACGACAGGCAATCTCCGGATTTGAAATAAAGACCTCTCGAACTGCATTCTAATGCTGTACCGCTGAGATATAATTCCGCTGTTTCCAACGAGAAACCTCGATTTTTATTGTTTGGAAAAGCAAGAAAGTAAAGCACATCGGTAACAATAGGAATCATCTGGATTTGATTTATATACTTTTTGATCTTCAGTCTAATGCCCTCCCGCTTAATTATATCAACATTATAAGAAGAGAAACGAGAAAGCTTTTTTTGTTTTGTTTGTGGAGCTGGTCCGTAACGGAAAAATTGTTTCTTTCAAGAAAAATAAGGGGTATCATTCGGGTTTGAAGTGGAGATCTTTCGATCTGCAGCCGCATGCTCAACCATTCAATCATATTTCTCTGTTGCATTAAAAAATACAAGTTTTCATTTTGGAAAGGCGTATCTAAGTTAAGCAAATCATCGATTTTCTACAGAAATGGGTAATATCTGAATTCGATTTAGATAATTCTTGATCTGCAATCGATGGATCTGTCATGTAGTTGTGTTGCTGCATTTGTATGCATGAAATCTTCAGTTTGTTTTTATGGAAAAATGCGTGAATATGGCAAATAAGCGATTTCCTACAGCTACAGGAAACGTCAGGATTTTATACCTTTAGCTGAGCTGTCGAGTACATTACCTGGCTTCGTACGAAAAAGCTTCTTTTTTTCTTTCTAGAAGCATTTGTGTAAACTGTAATGGAAATAATGTTCCCGACAGCAAACACAGGGAGCATCCGGATTTGAACCGGAGACCTCTCGATCTGCAGTCGAATGCTCTACCACTGAGCTATGCTCCCGCTTTTCAAACAAGAAATTTCCAGTTTGATATTTTGGAAAAGCATCCAAGTAAACTTCATCAACGATTTTTTCCAACGAGAATGGCTTGTTGATCTGCATTCGAATGCTCTAGCTATCACTAAGCTTTGTTCTCGTCGTTATGCACGGGAAATTTTCTTTTGATTTTGTTTCTGTAGGCTGATCCTGGACGGAAAGTACTGTGTCCTATGAAAAATACAGTGAACACCCGGATTTGAAATAAAGACCTATCGATCTGCACTCGAATGCCCCGTCACTGAACTATATGTTCCCGATGTTGTGCAGGAAAATGCTTGATTTTGAATGAAATGAACAGCATGCTCTTTATCTTGGAGGACATGTGTAAAGGAAACGTTGCTTTTTCTGCAAAAAACAGGCAACATCCGGATTTGAACTAAAGATCGCTCGATCTGCATTCGAATACTCTACCGCTGAGATATGCTTCCGATATTGCATACACGAAATCTTCAGTTTACTTTTATGGAGAAGCGTGCGAATGAAGTTATTAAAGAATTTTCTGCAGCAACAGGAAAAATATCGATTTGATTTATCTTGTGGATTTTACGTCATGACTAAGGGTTGCTTATTTCTTACAAGTGTTTCCTTTCAGCAATGCAATCCTTCTACAAAATTATGTTGGGAAGAATAATGTACTCCTAAGACAGCTTTTGAACCAATGATTTGTTTTATAAAATTTCGGCCAAGAATATGCTTAAAACGCAATGTAGAGCTTAGTAAATTTTGTTAAGAACTCTACGCCTCGCATGGATTGGCAACATGTTGGGTTCATTAACCTGTCCGGCTTTTCAGTGGTCTGCATAAAAAGGGGGCATCCGGATTTGAACCGGAGACCTCTCGATCTGCAGTCGAATGCTCTACCACTGAGCTATACCCCCGTTAAACATACAGTCAGCCACATTGGTTTCTGTACGTTTTACACACCTAATTATGACGTTTAAAGTGCCCTTGAGGGTCAACGCCTAAACACACTTTCATTTCGCTATAGGCCTGACTGCGGCAACCATGTGAAATGAAGCGTTCGATAAGGTTATGCGGCGTAACGTTGTTCGACCCTATAATTACATACTTCAGCCACTGCGTTCAGTCATAGGTGGTCTGTCTCTGGTAACCTTTTTAATTTTTCTCTGCAATGTTGTTTGATTTTTTAACTATGCGGTCACGGCATTGTTTGTTTCCGGCGCCAAGCAAAAATACGTTCTGGTGCAACGTTTTTCCATATGCGGCTTTACTGTTTTGAAAGATGGTACAATTAAAAACAACATTTCACCGAACCTGTATAGGTTACCAGCTTTGGTGACGCGTGCTCAACCAACCGTACCACTTACCCACCGATGAAGCGGCTGGGAAACATCTAGATTTGATTTGTATACCTATTGATCTGTGACCCAATGCTCTGTTGCTTACCTGCGCTTTTATCATTGTGAAGGAGAAAGCTTCACTTTGTTTTTTTTCTGGAAGTAGGTGCGTAATACAATGTTTCCTACATAGAAGACAGGGAGCATCCGCATTTTAACCAAAGACTTCCTCATTTGCAATGGAATGCCCCACTACTGAACTATGGTCCCGACGTTGTGCACGAAAAAGCTTAATGTTGAATGAAATGAACAGTATGCTTTCTGTCTTGGTCGACATGCGTAAAGAAAAACGTTGTTTTTCTGCAAAGTACGGGCGTCACCCGGAGTTGAACTGCAGACATCTCGATCTGCATTCGAATGCTGTACCGCTGAGCTATAATTCCGCTGTTTCCAGCGAGAAACCTCGATTTTGATAGTTTGGAAAAGCAAGAAATGAAACAAATCAACGATTTAAAACAATAGGAATCGTCTGGATTTTAGTTATATACTTTTTGATCATCAGTCGAATGCTCTCTTGCTTAACTATGTTCATGTTGTTATGAACGAGCTTATTTTGTTTGTGGAGCTGGTCCGTAACGGAAAATATAGTTTCCTTCAAGAAAAATAGCGGGTAACATTCGGGTTTGAAGTGGAGATCTTTCGATCTGCAGTCGCATGGTCTTCCACTCAATCTTGTTTCCCGTGTTGCAATGAAAAATGCCTCAGATTTTCATTTTAGAAAGGCGTGTCTAAGTTAGCAAATCATCCATTTTCTGCAGAAACGGGAATCTGACTTTGATTTAGATAATCCTTGATCTCCAATCTATGGATCTATCACATAGCCATGTTGCTGCATTTGTATGCATGAAATCTTCAGTCTGTTTTTATGGAACAAAGCGTGAATAAGGCAAATAAACGATTTTCTAAGGCAGCAGGAAATATCAAGTCCGATACCTTTAGCTAAGCTGTCGGGTACTCTACTTTTGCTACGTACTAAAAAGCTTCTTTTTGTTTTCTTTCTGAAAACATTTGTGTAAACTGTAAAGGAAAATAATGTTCCCGACAGTAAACACAGGGAGCATCCGGATTTGAACCGGAGACCTCTCGATCTGCAGTCGAATGCTCTACCACTGAGCTATGCTCCCGCTTTTCAAACAAGAAATTTCCAGTTTGATATTTTGGAAAAGCATCTAAGTAAACTTCATCAACGATTTTTTCCAACGAGAATGGCTTGTTGATCTGCAGTCAAATGCTCTAGCTATCACTAAGCTTTGTTCTCGTCGTTATGCACGGGAAATCCTCTTTTGATTTTGTTTCTGGAGGCTGATCCTGGACGGAAAGTACTGTGTCCTATGAAAAATACAGTGAACACCCGGATTTGAAATAAAGACCTATCGATCTGCACTCGAATGCCCCGTCACTGAACTATATGTTCCCGATGTTGTGCAGGAAAATGCTTGATTTTGAATGAAATGAACAGCATGCTCTTTATCTTGGAGGACATGTGTAAAGGAAACGTTGCTTTTTCTGCAAAAAACAGGCAACATCCGGATTTGAACTAAAGATCGCTCGATCTGCATTCGAATACTCTACCGCTGAGATATGCTTCCGATATTGCATACACGAAATCTTCAGTTTACTTTTATGGAGAAGCGTGCGAATGAAGTTATTAAAGAATTTTCTGCAGCAACAGGAAAAATATCGATTTGATTTATCTTGTGGATTTTACGTCATGACTAAGGGTTGCTTATTTCTTACAAGTGTTTCCTTTCAGCAATGCAATCCTTCTACAAAATTATGTTGGGAAGAATAATGTACTCCTAAGACAGCTTTTGAACCAATGATTTGTTTTATAAAATTTCGGCCAAGAATATGCTTAAAACGCAATGTAGAGCTTAGTAAATTTTGTTAAGAACTCTACGCCTCGCATGGATTGGCAACATGTTGGGTTCATTAACCTGTCCGGCTTTTCAGTGGTCTGCATAAAAAGGGGGCATCCGGATTTGAACCGGAGACCTCTCGATCTGCAGTCGAATGCTCTACCACTGAGCTATACCCCCGTTAAACATACAGTCAGCCACATTGGTTTCTGTACGTTTTACACACCTAATTATGACGTTTAAAGTGCCCTTGAGGGTCAACGCCTAAACACACTTTCATTTCGCTATAGGCCTGACTGCGGCAACCATGTGAAATGAAGCGTTCGATAAGGTTATGCGGCGTAACGTTGTTCGACCCTATAATTACATACTTCAGCCACTGCGTTCAGTCATAGGTGGTCTGTCTCTGGTAACCTTTTTAATTTTTCTCTGCAATGTTGTTTGATTTTTTAACTATGCGGTCACGGCATTGTTT
>Ga0210059_1001294_pt1 | contig 37145 bp, 26 predicted proteins | sample Ectturendosymbi2_FD_188042 | JGI IMG/M metagenome (GOLD analysis project Ga0210059, IMG submission 188042) | Ecteinascidia turbinata endosymbiont from Florida, USA - Sample 2 (SPAdes) (version 2) | ecosystem: Host-associated > Tunicates > Ascidians > Unclassified | place: Key West, Florida... | reverse complement strand
GGGGGGGGGGGGGCAGTAAAGGAGTTGAGGGCAATGCAAATCTATAAAAAACAAGAAAATCGTTACCAATTATGCTTGTCCCTGTTCACAAACAATGTTGACCTCAAAAATAATACCATAAATTAAACCATTCTGAAATTTTTATGTGCGCTAATAGCTACAACAAATTTGTTTCAATTTGATCGCGATAAACCTTGAATTGACCTATGATACCTTTTTAAAAAGGCACCTCCAGCCCCGTTTCTTCCTTTATTAAAGGGCAGGGAGGGAAATGCACCCGCTCTCCGGCTTCACTGGTTAGTGCTCTCAATAAATTTAAACGTGGTCGGTTCCAGGAATTCGAGAATAAGCTTGGTGCTTTTGTGAAGCTGAATGATATAGCAGCTGTGAAAGGATCGTTTGTGTGCAAGGCAAAAGAGCAGCATTTCAACAGATTATGATCAGGTTGCTTTCGCTTTTCATGTTGTCAGGAACAAACTGGTCAAAAGCCGAAAGGAATCTTACGCAACACAGAAGAAAAATTTGACTTCAACCTAATCTATGAGGACATCAAAAAAGAAAGAGAAAGATGTTCAGCGCTTGGTAACGAAGACATTTTAAAGGTTGGATGTTCCGTTACAAAGACTGGTAGTGTTAAAACATGATGAAGTCCATCTTTAACGACAACTTAAAATATACTGCCCGAAAACATAGTCTCTGTGCAACTTTCCGTCATTCAACGTATTTGTAAACAATCGTTAACGATTACCAACTCACACAACGATTACCAACTCATATTTGTAAACAATCGTTAACGATTACCAACTTTTGCTCAGAAGCAAAATTATACAGCATGGCATTGCAGTGCATGGCTTGATCTCAAGCAGTGACTCGAAAGGCAGTGAAATCAAATGTAGAGAAAGTATCGTTCACAGTTGAAACGTGAATTATAAGGGTATCTAACTAATACAAAAATATGAAACTTTAGAAAACGACACAATTTCACTATCTAAACTGACATGGAAAATAGTATTTGAAAATCTTAATAATATTTTTGACCGACTTTCTTCGTTTCATCTTTGTTTCATCTACTGTATAACATTCATATATAATCATCAAGCACTTAAGTCACAGTCGATAAAAATGTTTGAGAATGCAGAAGCAGTATTTTATAAGAGGTTCAATTTAGAAATGTGAAAAAGTGCTTTGTAGAGTTAGTACAACAAACCATCGCATTGAAAAAATCATTCCAGCAACAAAGCATAAACCGTTTGCAACATAGTTACTTTAATTGATGCAGCAAACGTTTATAATCATTGGGAATTTCTCAAAAAATTTGTGTATATTTTTGATTAATCGTTTCAGAAAAGACCTACCGAAACATTAGTGTTGTGAACCTTTTTATCGTTTTTGAAAATTCAGTTAAAAATCGTTTATATTTAAAAGTTTCATCACTCATTCTGTCAAATCAAAGTTATCTTTCGTGGACATCTTTTTCAAGCAATAAAACAAGGTGCCGATTTGGCCAACATATGAAGTGGCTAAAATCGTTGGTGTAGGAGCAGGCAAAATTTTGGGGGTGCGAAGGATTTTTGCCCGAATTTCCCCAACTTTAACCGAAAAGTCTTTGCGCTACTTTTGCTTACAAATTATCTCCCACAAAGATCACGAAGACCTTTTGTTGGTGTGACTTTCAAAGAAAAGGTTTTCATGTGTTTTTCTACAAACCTTGGGCGCTTTTTTTTGAAAACAAACAACGTTGGGGGCCATTTCTTCCCGGATTTTCAGGGATTTTGCCCAGAAATTAATGGATTTAGTCCGGATTTTCAGGGATTTTATCCAGATATTCGATAAATAAAAACTTTTGCCCCGCCTCCTACACCACTAGCTGAAACAAAGATGCTTAGGCTATTTTCCAATCTATGGAACAAATTGACAAAAGTGTTCTTAAAATATATTTGTTAACCAGCCCTACGCAAGATTCTAAACTGCAACCACTGATGGTGCGTTTCATGAATTCTATAGATTTTGCGAAACTACGAAACATTTTCGTCTTCTTTATTCTCACGTCCGCTCTGTAGTCCGGAGTGGTGGCGCCTGATAGGGCTCCAGCTGTGGACCAAATAGTCTCATTCAAGAGAATTTGAAGCTCTTTAGGCGTCTTAAGGTAATCGGTCTAGTGGTCATGGGGAACCAATGAACAAGTGGGAAATATTGGTCCACTCTGGAAGGGGTGTTGGCCACGCCTTTTCAATCTTGGGTCTCTCCGGGAGGCGTGCAGTGCGATTTATCACGATTGGGCAATTAATTTACTACAGTTTCTGCTCTGAGTTGCTTTGAAATATGCTCAAAGTGACCATCCGCTCTCGTACAGATTCTGCTACACATAAACAAGTTGAGTTATTATTGACAAAAACAATAATGTAAATGTTGTTTATGGGTATGAATTAATGTCTCCATTTTCTTGATGTTTTTGTTAAGATTGACTCTGGTCAAAGGAATACTCTTTCTACCATGAAGTTAAAAATAACCGAGTGCCTCGATTTTCATGATTTTTTTGAGAAACCCTTAACCGGTTTTGTTACCCTCAGAGGTAATCCACACATACAGGCCTCTCATCGAAATCGTCAACTTTATCACGTTGCATAGGAAATGAAACTTCATAATTCCTTACATCAGTGCTTCCCAGCTGTCGTAACCTAACAACATTGACCGCTAAGCCATATTTGCGGCTTATACCTGCACGTATAGTATGTTGTTACTGTATGTTGGGAACCACTCTCATGAACATCATGGCATATCATTGAGAACAATATAGCCATAAATATCGAATACATTATGAAATATCGAATGCTTTATGAAATATCGAATACGTTATGAAATATCGAATACATTATGAAATATCAAATACATTATGAAATATCGAATGCATTATGAAATATCAAATACATTATGAAATATCAAATACATTATGAAATATCGAATGCATTATGAAATATCGAATGCATTATGAAATATCTAATACATTATGAAATATCAAATACATTATGAAATATCGAATACATTATGAAATATCGAATGCATTATGAAATATCGAATACATCATTATTATTATTTTTTTGAATAAATAATGTATTCGCTGTTTGTGGAAATATTGCTCGCAGTAACAATCTGCAGCGACTCCGTGCATTGCTTACTAATGGTATATCATGCTTTCGCTAATGAAAAATGAGCTGCTGTGTTATAAATGAAGCAATAAATTTCGTATTTATTAAGTAACCAAAGACAAGCTGCGGTTATTGAGTAAAAACAATTGTTTCAACGATGGGTTCGTAAGTTGTTCAAACGAAAGCTTAATTGCAGTTATTAGAGAGAGAATCCTCCCACTTCCTGAAGTATACTTTGTGAAACACAAACTGCCATAAAGCATATATTAGTTGGCAGATAATCTGCATGTTTTGGTTAAATTTTGGCATAAATGATAGGGTTCGACTAAGGACTTTTGCTACTGAAGTATTTTTGAGTTTAAATGTTTAAACGATGAGACAAAGGTAGTACAATAGTACGTTTCTTGGCAGTCTAAGGACGAGAAGTTTTAAAAGTTAATTTTGGTGACCTTTATGAATTTCAGATTCCAGAAGTCCAATTAGAAATAAATCAGACGAAGTACAAGGTCCCGAATCTAATACATTTTATCTGGTTCGGATGCAATCCTCTTCGTATCGACCACTACCTGGCGTACGTAAGCAGAGTGCTCATCTATCATCTGCTGTTTTAAAATTGTGGATAATCGCAAAAGTCAATGAAAAATTTTTATTCGTTTTCTTTTCTCGAAGCGGTGGAAGAAAAAAGTAAAACGCACAAAGTTTAAAACTGCCTTTCTTTTTTGCCTGAAATGACTATTTATGTGTTTTCCTTGGTTTCCGCTCGGGGAACCAAATAGAGCACAGAAAGCTTGAACGTAAAGAACACAGCAACAGATCTAACAACTTTTGTTGTCCAATTGTCCGTATGTCGTAGAACTAGGTTTTACGTTGTAACCTGTAAAGGTTCGTTTTCGCAGGTTATTACTCTTACAAGAATTTTGTACGATTGTGAGTACAGTAGATAAAAACACTGATCGTTATCACAACAGGATAAGCTGAAATGTGTCAAAACACACTACCTTACTGTTACTATGCATTCACTACGACATTTTCCACTCATTTTCTCGGCAGTTTTAACGAAGAGCTTAGCATACAGCAAGAAAGACAAACTGTGTAAGCTGACCAACGCAAAAGATAAACAAAGAACCAAAACGGCGTCAATATGCAGGCACGAAGTCACCTTTAAGCTGATAAACATTTGCCAGTTTGAGTAGCCTAAGCGACGTAGCCAACTCACCTAAGAGAAAGATGTCGGAAAGTTCCAACACCTCAAATCCGCTAAAGCGGTTTTGTACAGACTGCTGCAGTTGAGCGGGCGGCGAAGCTGCATGGACGCAATCTATGTTTCAGTATTGACGCACTGCAACCTTTTCTGTTGTGATATGTATTACTTTTGTGCTTTTCGTTTCACCGAAGTTGTGGTTTTGATTGAATGTCCGAGCAAAATCGTGGCTGCACCAACGTTTAAGTTTTTAACCTGGTTTCTACTGGATATACTGTATAAGGAAAACAACTCTGGTGATAACCGTCGAACGCTTAAAACAACAGCTATTTAGGACCTAGACAATACTTGGTACTTTTACAAGCAAGGAAACTTCAGCAAATACTTTGCTTAGTTTTGTTATTCACTACCACCCGGAAATTTACCTTGAAGAAATACGCGCAAATACACGAGATTTATAGTAATCAAACATAAAGTGGACTGCGATGTTTTGCTGCAGTGCAGTGAAATTTCCTCATTATGTTGGTGGCAATTTGATGCTGACCTTCTTCTTCTTTTGAGTCAGTTCTTCATAACCACTGCTAAACCGCACCAGATCTCGGGGCAGGTGTTGAGCAGCCGTTCGATCGTCTCATCCTCCAGAACCGTCAGGCCATGCAGCCCATGGGGAGGTGATGAATTTGAACATTAAAGGACAACATGGCCTACGGTTTGTTCTGCGCCACACTCACAAGCCGTAGAGGAGGCCATACCCACCTGTACAGACAGGAGCGGAAAAGTCCGACACCGGTGCGGAAGCGGTTCAGCCGGACCCAGACTCTTCTTGGGTGGGTCATTTCGTGGGAGTGAGTGCCGTTGTAGGGGATGAAAGTGCGGACTTTTGTCAACCTTGATGACAGGTCACGTGGTTGCGGCGTGCAGGTCGAGAGCGCTGCCATATTCTTGAAGCGCACTTGGTAGGAAACTGTCAAACAGGAACAACATTTTCATTTTAGGCATGCCATTAATGAATATTCGTAATTGTTTTAACTGTTATCGCTCTGATAGTGTATTTGTGCACCAGCCTAACTCAGCATCTGTTCATGTGTCAATTCGAATTCGAAGGTTCTAGAAGAAAAACTTTGCACTAGACTGCATTAAAACTTGATGTGACGCCAGTTGTGCCGTGAATAACGATTAATTGGTTTACAACAGGGGTGGGCGATTATTTTGGCTCGAGGGCCACAGTCAGAAGGCCGTGTTTGGCGGAGGGCAGCACCTTCTAATTTGATTGTAAAATAGGCATACCGTATTTTAGTGATTGAAAACCGGGACGCATCACAAGAACGAGCCTTATCAGATAAATGTGGTTCATATTTTACTGAGCATGTAACCATTTTTTATTCCTGCAGTTGAGGCACGAAGAAAAACTAAAATAATACATTTTACTAAGAAAAGAAACAATGTTTGAACATTTGTAAATTTACATATTCGGCCAATCATACTTTTCTGTGGACAATACTTTCTTAAAGAAGTCTTTGTTCGATTTTATTTTCTCGTAAAAATCACACGAGGAAAAGTCAGTATTAATTTTACTGGTGATAAGGGCTTTCACATTCTGCTCCAGCATTTTGCTTTTGTTATCAGACCGCATGCTATTCAAAATAGAACAAATTTTCTCAATGGGAGCTGATGTAGGCTACCAAGTGTAGGACCAATGGCGTAGCAAGGGAGGGGCCTAGGGCGGAACCTTCCGGGGTGCTGCAGTTTGTAGATTGAAAATTAATTGTTGAAAGTAGTCTGATAGTTCCAACTCTTTATTATTTTTGGTACACGAAAAACGGAAGTGCTGAATAGCCTTATAATAAATATCACGGCCAAAGCAAACGATACAACTGACATCTTGCAAACGTTTCGATAACTACTGTTATCATCCTCAGTGCATAGCAAAAGAACTGCAGTGATGTTGCTGCAGGTTCTTATTGGTTATTCAGGAGAAAAGCGCTGTAAAAAAATGAAAAACGCAAAGGGCTGTTTCGGTAGTGACGTAGTGGTTTATTATTTTTACAGTAAATACATTTTTGAAAGTTATAACTCATCAATTTTTGTTTTTGAAGTCCTAGACTGGTAGGCTAGCCTTAAAAATAGGAAATGTGGCTTTAGAGTAAGCAAATTGATTGAATGTTTACTCAAAAGTATCGGTCAAATCCAGTTTGTTAAAATGCCCCAATATTTGTTTTGAAATCAGGGTTTTTTAACATACTTGGGGGCACTTTTCATCCAATCCCTCCACCTTCGTCTCCAGCCAAAGCCACTTCCTTCACCCAGTCAAAAATCCTTTGAACAAAGCAAAGAGATGACATTCGACCGCAGACTAGCAAACTTCACTGATCCGGTAGTTGAAGGTTTATATTGCCCCTCCACTCAAAATTTAATACAAAAGGCCCTGCATGAAATCACGGTAAATAGTTAAAGCTAGCTTAATCTTTTTTCTCCTATCGTTCAATCCTTAGCAACATTCCAACGGCACATCATTACATCACCTGACAACTTGGCATTGGCAACAAATATTTCTTGGCATGCGTCATGCTATTTTTTAATGTTTAGTGGGATATTTTCAACGTGCCACAAGCTGTAGCCTGGTCATTAAGTAGGCTTATCAATATTAAATTTTGGCGGTTGAAATGAAGAACCCGGAAAAGTTAGCTTTGCTCAATTTCAATAGAACTGCTGTTTTTCTGTATAACGTAATGGTGTCGGAAAAGGATGTTCTTGAAGCGAGATAGCAGAGTTGCCATTTTCGCTGATTTGCTGCCAAATCTAGCTGGATTTTCTCACTGTTAGCTGTAAAATTTTCAATCTAGCAGTTAGCTGGTTTTCTAGCAGAATTTTGAAAACCGTTTGGCAGGTTCAGCAGGTAACAAATTCCGGACAAAAATGTTTCAACAGTTTTTGGAGATGAAAACCTTAATTTATCTTGTTCGAAACGCTTTAGATTGGGCAACACCAGGACCAGGCATAACCAGCTGCTTTCAATCATTTGGAATTTTTATTATAACGCAAAGAAGCTGCTTTAAGCAGATAATTAGCCTACATCGTAATAATAAGTAATTAGATGGCTTGGTGAAGCTTTGAATGATTTGCTTCTGCCACGTGCTTAGTGAGCGCGTAAAGTTAAAAGATTACATTGGTAGGATATGTTTATGTCCAACTGGTTCAGTTACGCCGGTGGCGGTAAGTAGTAATGTCTGGTAAAAAAACTCCTTGGTAAGCCAAAACAATACAGTATTGTCAAAAGCTTCGACATGTATGCTTGCAAGGTTCAGAATTGGAAATTTGGCTCGGTGCTAACTACTGCCTATCCTGCTGATTCAAGAAAAGCTTATTGCAAAGTTTGCAATAACGCAATCATAGATAGATTCTTCGCTTTCAATTGTTGTAAAAACGATCAAAATAATACAGAAAATTTGTCAGAATGAACATCATTCGGAGCTGTTAAAACACTTCGGCGCCAAGGAAGTACGATACCGTTCAAAATGTACCATGTTCTTTTGAGCGGAGCTCCAACATCATAAATGTATTTCACCTTTTTTCTCAACACAAGTGCCGTGCAAAATTATTTTCACAACGCTCAAGTGCCTTGCTATTGTTGCGTAACGTGGTACCAGACTTGGACAACTTTTTTGCTTCTTTATTCTCACTTGAGATGAAGCTTATGTGGCATAATGCTTTTGCACGTGGCAAGGGTTTGGCTAGGTAGTTTTGCTGTGCTTGTATTTTTACATTCTTCAATGTTAGAATTTGGTAGGGGGGGTATACATTCAAGCAGTTGCCCCTGGACCTGGGCATCACAAGACCTCTGCACGCCCCTGAACTAGACCAAGTTTACAGATCATGATGAAAGCTGCAAGCCAGCGCTTCTCAACAAGAACCGGTTTTAGGCCTATTTCACCTATTTTATCTAAATTGTTCCAGGACATTAAGAGGGCCCCGTGCATGTGTTGACAGAGTTAACGTTGGTCTTTGTACATTATAAATTATTGTAAGCAAAGTTGAGGTGTGGAAAGGGCGGCACTTTATTGGCCGGTCCCGGGCGACACTTAGCCTCGCTACACCGCTGTGTGGGACTATCCTGGTTGACTGAATGCCTAACCGAGACATTTTGGTTGACTTACCGGTCCGACTAAAACGGGACGTATGGTAAGCCTATCGTAAAATAACTAAACAAAACAAAAGCCATAATTTTGCGCATAACAGGTCTTTACCTTGATTGTTCTTGTTCAAATACATTTCATCCAGTCCAAGTAATTCAATGAGACAAATGTAGCCTCACACACTTCAAAAAATTCAGAATTGAAGATTTTTCCTAAATGCTTTCGCGGGCCACTGAAAACACTGTGGTGTGCCACATGTTGCCCGCGGGCCGCTAACTGCCCACCCCTGATCTACAGCATGAGGGCTGTGGATAAGCTAGTGGTGGTTGCTGAAACAGCTTATGATGGCGTTTGAAGAAAGGCCCTACACGCAATCCTGTGTGGCGGCCTGGAGATGGCGCTACACGTAAATAAATGGTCACTGGTAGATGGTGCCTATAAGTAACCAGTCACTGTGATAGTCACTACAAGCGAATTATCGTAATTCACTTATCCCTACATAATGATAGTGCAACTTAGTATCAGGAGAGTGAACTCAGTCAGAGATGTCTATTGCTGCTGGTTGCTTTGCTGTTAATTTACTCCGAATTGCCATCTTTCTCTTGTACTTGCCTCAGTAGTTCAAGGCGATGCAGATACCTGCCATTAACTTGCCACTTTTGTTTGGTTTAATCGTACTGTACAAATTTCTCTTACGCTTTATCATAGGTAAAAATTGCATCCTATAACAGTGCATATACACGCAAGCAACAAACATGATTTGCTTTCAGCACTGCAATAACACTTCCCCGAAGGTTGCCACATCCAAAACGTGAGCTTCCAAGTTACAGGGATTTGCGATAGTATTCGAAACTGTTTCAAAATGGCTAGTTTTTTGGGTGGATTCCCACACCTCTTTTGTTAGCACTACATCCCTGCATGAAACGTTCTGTTTTTCCATCTTCTTGCATTTCGTGTTCGTGTCGTGCGGTTCTCATGAGCACACCTTGAAAAGTCGAGCAGATTTATCGTCGACGCACTTCATTTGTAATTTTTTTTGCTGTTTTAAATTCTTTCAATAATTTGTTTTTTGCTTTTAAGGTTGATGGGCGCTTTAAGATATCAAAAACCTCGGCTCATCCTTTTTCACTGCAACTGCGAACCAACCGGAGAATACTGGGATGCTTTCAAAGCAATTGCTCGAAAAACGCTGAGGATTGTGCAAAGAACGCCCCCGGAAAATATCTGGGGCAAAAGTATCAAAGTATCACTCCTTGTTCATAGTACTGCTGGTCGTTTAACGGTCATTGAGTTGTTTATTTCAACAACAAAGAAGTGGAGATCGTTCCTAAAATAAATTCAAGCTCATAGTTTTGAACCACACAGGAATATTGTACAAAATAAAAGGGTTGACACAAAACATTAGCACTTATCTGACAGCTGTAAGCTTGTTACTTCTTAAAGCTGCGCAACAGGTAGGCAAAAAAGAAAATAATTATCAAATGGCGCAAGCCAAATAGAAGCATTAGCAACGCTGCATAATACTGTAGGTAGTAGCAACGCAATTCCTCTGCCCGCCAAAAACTAGACAAACTCACTCAAGCAGGTTGCCGAAAACGTCAAAGTAAATCCAACTCGTTCAATCTGGTAAAACATTCCCTGATTTTTATCAAGAACTAACAATAAAATGGCTACTGGACACAAACGTTTAATGCTAGCCAGCCAGTGCATGGAGGTCCTGAATTATTGCATCAAAGGACCTCAAAATTTCAAAGCAAGATTTTTCAACGGTAGGAAAGAGCTTTCTCTAAAAATGTAGTAAATATTGAATGATAAAATCTGACCCAACTAATCTGTTTTCGGGCTAATCTGTTTCCAACTAATCTGTTTTCTGGCAAAAATCATGTCAAACATGGAAGAAATTTTTACCAATATTGTAATCTTTGAAAAAATTATTTTGTCAATTTCACTCTTTTCTGGTATGAATAGGGTAAAAAATTGCATTAGATGTATCATTTTATTATCTAGAGAAATTTTCGAAAATCTGGTTCGTGGGCTAGAACATATTTGTTTCAGCCAAAACGCTGTAGCACCCCAAGTTTTTTTCCCCAATACCTATGACGAATGTGTGAGATTGGAATTTATATAGCGAGAAATAATTCCCCAAATCCTGGTGGTTTAGTGCATGTGGAACCTGTTCATCGTGTGGGTGGGGGGGTTCGCGAGGAATTTGTGACGAAAGATACTGTGGTGAAAGAATCTTTGGACTTATCGCGAAGTGTTTGCGTCAAGACTTTAACTTGTCGTAACTGTGACATTTCAATAGCTGTAGCTGTCATTTGTCGCATAACTCCAGTTAATACTTACCTGTGATAAACGCAATCCCTGAAAAAGAAAAATTGCCATAAACCACTTTCTTTACTTAATGCAAATACCTTTGTCAAATGTGTACAATTAACTTGAAATGAAGCGTCTTCGGTAAAAAGCAATGTACGCTTCATAGTGTTGTTACATTTAAAAAAAAATGAGTTGGAAAAACGCAAAAAAACACTTCTTAATGAAAATTATGAAATAAATGGGTCTTGAAGCGTTTGTTTTCAATTCAAAGAATTACCTTGTTACTTTTTGCTGATGTTTGAATAAAGATCCTTCGCCACAAACTAGCGATTTTAGCAATGGCGGGAAAAAATGTTGAAGCAAACGAAAATAAGATCTGAGTTTGTAAATTCGCTTTGCAGGTTGTGGAGCATAAAGCAGATGTCGTGAGACTTCAGCTCATGCTGGAAGTAGGAGGCATGTACATGGACACAGACAGCGTCATCTTAAAATCCTTGGATAAATTTCGAAACGAAGAACTTACATTAGGTCAAGCAACACCAAAATCTGTGGGTGAGCGTTGACAAAAGAAACACCATATAACTTATGTCGAAGCCGTCAGTCTTCTCGCATTTCCATTTCGCACCAGGCACTCGACATTCCATCATAGCCGTAGTCGGGGGGGAAGGGGGCCATTCAACCCGATTTTTAGCATACCTGGTCATTTTATGCTTTGAGAGGCGGTTTCCCAAATAAAATACCATTGCTCGCCTAAAGTTAAAATTTTTTCCCCCAAAATCTCCCCCCCCAGTTTTGGGCTGGCTACGCCACTGATTTCCATTTCACTTCTACACCGGCACAACGGGCGTTGTTTATAAAGTATTCGCAAGTGTGGACATCGGATGATCCGTTTAATGTCACGAACTTTTTCTGTCAAAGAAACGTGAATAATCAATTAGAGGTGCAGAGAATAACCATCACAGGACACTGAACAAGCCACGAGACCGCCTATATTTTACTTTGGATGTCTCAATCCAATAAGTTCTCCATTGATGTACATCTGATACTTCGTTGCGTTCTTTGTAAACCTTGCGTTCAAACTATGGCTTGTAATTCTTCCTGAAAGATCCTTCACGCGTACTTGTATCGCAACAAGGGGCGTAACGAGGGGGATAAGGGGGGGCAATTCCTCGGGGGCCGAATCACCATGAGGGCGCCGAAAAGGCCCACCAATGTCGCAAGTATACTTTCGTCAATACAGTGTATTTGCTTCCGCAAGACCTCAGGTTCGAACATGGGTGCGCCAAATTTGCTTCTTGACCCGGGCGCCATCTAACCTCGTTACACCCCTGCTCGCGACTGCATAGCCAAATCGATAAAGTCGCAAAATGTCTTATGCAGCTAAACAGTAGAACATGAGATTTCACTTTACCAATTTTGTTGGAATCTACAAGGCAGTTTGCAAGGCAGGAACTTTTAAACTTCCGAAAACCAAACATTTTTTTCTCTCTGAAACCGCATGGAAGCATATTTGTCTTAGGTTCCTTTGCCTTCGTTAGTTGTGTGAGCTGGGGAGTAATGTTGGTGGTTGTGGTTATTATTAGTTTTAATAATTAAGTTGCCAAGAGTGCAAAACACGCCAATCTATTTTGGGGATACAACCAACACAAACACACTCGCAGAGCGAAGACACGCAAGCCTGAGAGCTTTGTTGATGAATATCCTCAATTAAAATATCATGCAGCAATTCAGTTCCAAAGTAGATTTTTATCAAAATGTCGGGGTAAGTCTAAATGCATTTTATCCCTCGATGGGAAGCAACATAGAGTAGATGCAACCCTCGTCGGACATTGTCGGAATTCACTGGTAGATTTTAATGTAATAAAAACTTTTGTTTTAAAGGTTTTTGTCTCTGTTCCATGCGTTGGAATAAGAAAAACACGAAAACTTAGTTGGATCTGATAAAATCCTTATTGACCACAATTTTGGAGGTCTTTCTGCTGTTATGCTATGTCTGTCTAACGATTTATTTCCATCTGAATGCAGCACTACTTGCACGAATGCAACTTTTTTGCATTAAATATGGAAAGCCTAAAATATGCTTTCGTTGCTGCATTTTCCGCACCACGGTGTCAAGAATCAATTGGCGAGAAAAAAAAATTTTTGTGAATAAACGCAACATTTCTAAAGCTCAGTATAAAAAAATATTTCGTACGCGCTTCTAAAATGAAGAAGTGCATAAGACCTTAATCTAAGGAAAATGTGTGAAAACGTGAGTACCTGGATGGTTTTTTGCAGCCAACGGCATAATCCTGGCGAACAACAACTCTTGGCTCCTGCAACGTTGGTACTGGGAGTACAAGTATTTTCAGGACAACTTGTAAGTCTTATGCTGCTTTTGGTTTACTGTTAGTTTGCTACGATGAACGTAAAATCTCACCAAGTCCAAAGTGCTCTTTAAAACCGTTTCGTTTCGTATTTCATAAGGTTTGCTTAGCATCTAACAGACTTACATGCTCTTTTACTTCAAAATAAGCGCGTTTCAAAATCAGTGTGAATTGTTCATGTTGACTTGTGATTTCTGACAAATCTGCAGCTGGAAGTGGCTTGTCTGTAAAAATAACGAACCCACAGCTCAACGCCAACCTAAGTGGAAAGACGTTGTCAAGCTTAGTTTGCGCTTCGCTGTTGGGGCTGCAAAAACCTGAAGGAATCTTCACTGACGGACTTGCAAAAGATGGATAATACACGAAAAATTGTTGGCAAACAATCAGCTACTGTGCGCAGTTTCGATGTCTGATGTGAAACGGCCCTTGAGACGTTGTGGTTAAAAATGACTCAATTTATTGCAATTTGTCGTGCTTAGAAGTTCTCTGGACATGGGCGTCGTAAGGGGGGGAAGGGGGCCAAGCCCCCCATGGATTTTAAAAGTTGTAGCAAAAAAGTTTGTTTTCTTAGTTTTGAATGGAAAAAAACAAATTTCACCACTTTTGCCCCCTGGACAAATTTTGGAAAAATCCCCTAGTGCCCCCACGGAAAGAATCCTTCCGACGCCCATGTCTCTGAAGGCAGATACCGTGAAAGCGATGAAGCGCGAGTATGACCCAGGTGTGCGTGCGTTGTTTTCCTAACACCAAGGTTGATTCAGGGTTTTTATTTGTCGGATAGTGTAGCCGTGTTTCAAAAATGAATGGTGATGGCGGTACTTCAACGCCGCCACGTTACTTTTTGAGAAAAACAGCTATTTTCTGAAACACGGGATAAAAGGTGTCTGAGTTGAAACAAAAAACCTTTGTCTTTTTCAATCAATGGGAGTGACAATTTTCAATATATTGCTGATACATAAAATAAAAGTATTTCTTTTATCTAAACTGTTCGTGGGCAGCTCACAGAACCACTTTGACAAGATATTTCAAGAAAATGACTGACTAGAATTTGTTGTCATGATGGTTTAGTGTGGCTTTAGTGCAATACCATTCTGCGACTCTTCGGTGGCGTGAATCCTTGTATGCACAATAACGTGCTTAAATGTCAACCCATTGCCATCAACATGTCGTGGATTTAACTCCAGAAAATTGTATCCAAGATCAAACTGTGTGAAAACGTCTGCCTTTGCCTTATTTTTTCAATAGTTACCACCTGTCATGCAACAAAGATTGTCGCAAAATTGTCATGGAAAATACGCGGCAAAAGTTCCAGTTCGGCCGAATGGTGCACCTAGTCTGGTCCTACCGACGTGTTAGAAATGGACTAATCCATCAATATTGATGCTTGAGTGCATTGCTCCGCAGATGGGGTCACAACTCGGTTATAACGGCCTGGGCTTTGTCGCTTTACTTTCCCGATAAGTTGCATTTGGAACGGAACAACTTCTGTCGACCGAACTACCAGGAGCTCCACTTGCTCTATCGTGAACTAATGAACTGGAGCGCCAATTACATCATTCACCTTTATTCAAGGTCGGTATATTTCACAATAGCTGATCGTCAAAAACCACGGCCTCCTACCCACAAAGTTGCGTCTTTAAAGCATGTCTCCAAACCTTAGGTCAAGCTACGGAAGCTACATACCTTAAAAAGCAGTTCGCATTCGCAGGCAAGAATCTGATTTTTAGGAAGCTTCAAACTTTTTCGAAAGTTGCCTTAACTTTAAATTGTTCGTTTTCAAGTAATTACTCTCCGCAATGGTGACGCCGTCGAATCAGCAATTTGTTTATATAAAATCGATTTCACGCAAAATTACGCATCCTCAGCCCTGAAGTTTGCAAGCAAAGCGTACGAGTGAAATGTTGAAGGGCTAAAGCAAGAGCAGAAAAAGCAAACTCAGGGATAAATAACTCAGTCAAAACACAGGTTGTGACAAGTAAGAGCTCTATTACCAGACATGGGCCTCGGAAGAAGGGCCCATGTTGGCGTTTGATATTTTTTTCTCTAGATTTTTACGTTTGATATTTTTCTATTGAATTTTCAGCAAAAAAGGTTGTTTTCTTAAGTTCGAGTGGGTAAATAAATTTCACCACTTTTCGCCTCCCCTGGAAAAATCCTTTTGGCTGCCGCTGGAAAAATCCACTATTGGCCCCTTCTAAAAAATCCTCCCGACGCCCATGTTACCAGCTTTTTCAGCCTCGTGCTGACTAAGTTTAAGGAAAGGCTTCACAGGCAATCCTGCCACTGACCTGCCACTAATAATGCACCATACACTGCGAAAGCTACCGTCGCCGCGTGTAAGCGGGGATGGACGCCCTTGCGACGTTCCAAAGCTGTCATAATGCAACTTTCATTTTTGGGAGTGATTTTCTGGCGACCGACTTTTATTTTGCGGCAAACCGAAAATTTTTGGTTTGGCAATTTATTTATTTTTCGCTTCTCGCAATTTCTTTAAGCCGCAACTTACCTTCTCAGATACCGTCAACAGCACGATGTAAAACATGACCGTTCTCCAAAAGAGCTCGCGGTGTTGAACACCACGTACGGCGAAATCGCCCGTCACGTCATATGGGGTGACGCAGCCATCCGTGACATTACGAACTGGCTGGAAACGTGCAAGACGACGCAGCTGCTGATCGAGTAAGTTGCAAAATAATGTGGATGTTTCTTGAAAAAGCTTTACTTTAGTGCGAAAATGATTAATTACAGGATCACGAAACAAACTGCATTTCAAAAGCACTTGTGGTTTTCCGGTTGATCCTTTATAGTTTGGTAACTTTTTACTTTTATTTCTTCGTTTGTTTATGTCACATTTGTGGTCCACGTCACACGGATAAGTGATAGAACACAAGAACTACAAAAGCATTTGGCACGTTGCGCAACACCAATGAACTGATCTGTTGTTGAGTTGATGTCTTTCCAACTGCATTGCTTGCTGAGAAACTTTCCAAAGAAGAACGTTTTCACTACTGTATCGTCCAACTCTAAGCAGTCGAATTCAAGAGATTGCTCTGTTTATTTTTTCTTCGGGGCATGACTTCATAAGATGTGGGAAAACATGTCTTTTTTGCAACTATTGTACAATGATTAACGCCTTGTTCAATTGCTTAGTGACAAAAAAAGGTTACGTTACGTTTTGTAATAATGGATCTTGATTAAATGATAAACAAAACCGCTGACTTTTAAGCTGCTTCAAGCGATGAGCTGGTCGTATGCCGACTAGGCCTGCTTTTCTTGTTCAAAAGTAGGTATGCACTGCTTTCATTTCCTTATATTACCATTTTAGTCACACCAGGTATCACAATTGTTTCGGCAAAGTGTCCTAATTTTTTAACTTTTTCTCCAAATACAAAATCTTTATTTTTTTCCAGAAATTAAATTTAGTGCCAGTTTTTTTGCAGCAGATTTGATCTTTGTGGTGGAGAACTTGATTTGCTGTAATTGCCGGTCGGGTTGTCCTCAATTGTCTCTTCACAGTAAAAAAGGCGCACTGTGATGAGAACTGTTAAAGCTTGGTGCTAAGGGTTGTCATAGACATTGTCCTTAAGACCTGAATGACCGAGGGCAGGTCGAAAAGCTGAAATAAGACTCCATTCCTATAAGTTAATATTCGATACCGAGGTCGAGCCTGGAGACCCAAACATTTCCTGATGATAAGCGAGGTTCATGTTAAATTACTAAGCTTTGGAGACCTTGTGAGTGATTTTCGCGATACCGTTGGGATGCACGTTCTACTTCTTTAGAATGTTAGAATGTCTTTGTTTGGCCGTTGTCTAATCGCCCTGAAGTTACGAAACAATGCAATACTTGCGCAATCGCCGCGAGAAATTGTTTTTTCGACTTTTCACGGCATGCGAGCAACGTAACGACGGTCCAAGTTGGTTCAAGTAATGGCACCGGTAACTTCGAACAAAAACCATGTTTCAATGTTTTGTTTCGCGCTAACGTCCAATCTCGAAAAAACGTTCCACACCGGTGTCGGTCCAGGCCGGTGGCCACGGGGAAATATTCGGGAGCAATGCCTCCCCCAAATTTTTTGTGCCCCCCAAATTATGTTGTGCTTATAAAAATTTGTTTTAAGCATACAATGAAAACTAAAATCTTGCCCCCTTAAAAACGTATTTTGACCCCCCAACCTTTAAACCTGGCTACGGGCCTGGTCGGTCTTGACTGTGGTCGAAGGAGCCCGGGAAGTACAGTTAACAGCACGTCTTGAAAGAATATGGCTCCGGGCTCCGCCGCTTCTTGTAACTGCCTTTGTAAGATCTTACAGCAGACAAAATTTTCTGCTGCATTTTTTCCACGAGCGTTCGTCTTCATTTGGTTCGTATCTTCACAAAACCTAGAGTCACTCACGTCTCTGATCAAGAAGCAACCAACCAGGGCTGAAACCAGAAGTTTCGCGTCGAAAATTAATGTCGTTGGTCTCGGTTTGCATTGTGCTTTGCTGGCCCGTGCTTTATGCAAGTGGACGTGTCGTTACACAAGCACTTGTCCATGGGCGTCGGAAGGATTTTTTCCGGAGGGAGGCACTAGTGGATTTATCCAGAAGTTTTTGTAGGGGTGAGCCAAAACTGGTGAAATTTGTTTTTTCCCAATCAAAACTAAGAAAACAAAATTTTCTTGCTGTAATTTTTAAAAATACAGGAGGAGGCTTGGCCTCCCTACCCCCCTTTCCGACGCCCATGCACTTGTTTACAGTTGATCCATAGAAAGTCTGGGTTTGGTTCCAGGACGTGTGTAAAGGACACAAAGAGAATTTTCCACGCGGCGTTTTCTGCGCAGTTACTCGCCGTGCCATCGTTTGAAAGAAATTTTCACGATATCGTTTTCGTCGCTTGGAGAAGACCAGAAAATAATTTCAACTTGTCTTAAATTACTATTTCGTACATTTCAGAGCTAAGCCTTGAGCAGCAACAAAGATGTGTTCGTTGTTCGTGTCAAGATGATCACGAGGCATCGAAGACGGCGATCTTTCCTTTGCGCCTCTGGAGCTGGGCAAGCAACGGGTCTACAAAAGCATATGTATAAATATTCACCAGTCGAAAATAGATGATTTCAGTCGCTTTTGTGGCAGCACGGGTTATATCCAGTTGCGCCGCCACGGGGGGCTTTGGTGGGCTTAGTCCCCCAAACGAAGCTCCAACCCCCCCCAAATTGAACTATGAAGCACTATAAATTACTGTTCTTTTTGCTACTCATGTTGTTTCGTAGCGTTTGCCACCAGGTTTCAAATCAAACAAACAGATGAATAAGCTCTTCTGGTGATTATATTTTAATATCAGCCAACGTTTCGCCCACCTATTCAAGTGGGCTTCTTCAGGGCAATGTTTTCAACCACAAAACATGTAGCATACCAATAACAAGAAACAATGAGCAGTATGACGTGCAAAGACAAAAAACGCAAAGCCAGCCAATTTGTTATAAGAATGGTGACAGCGTGTCATAGAAAATACGTGGAAGTGTAAAATGAAAAAACGTTGGAAATGATGAAGCGCAATAACACAACAAAACGGCAAAGCCTACATTGGAATGTATAAGAAACCGGTTAAATAGCGTAAAGGTATATGGTAAAATAAAGAACAAGTGTAAAATAGCGAACCAATAATGTGTAAAACTGTGTGGTGAGAGTTGGCAAAACTATAAGCACAAAAGCGGTCAATAAGAAGACAAACTCAAAGTCCGGTAACGGATAAGCTTCACTCAGGGAAATGTTTTCACGGTGTTGAAAAATACGTTGAGAGATGATGAAGTATAACAAATAAAACAGATCAATGCCTACAAAGGAAAGTGAAAAAAAACTAGTTAAATATCATAAGCTATGTTTAAAATAGAGAACAAAATGTGTGAAAAATAGCGAACAAATGTGTAAAACTGTGTTGTGGGAGTTGGTGAACCTACAGGCACAAAGGCGGTCAATAGGAAGACAAACTCAAAGTCAGGTATATAACGGATAAGCTTCACTCATGTTTTAAAACGTCATAGTAAATAGCCGGGAAATTCGCACTTTTACCATTCACGGTGTTAGTTTTTAAATTAATATATAAAGATTCTAAAAAGATGCGTTTATGGTAATTATTTACACGGTGCAGAACATGAGCATAATCCCAATTGAAAGCATGGCCATTTTGGGCTGCATGTTTTGTGAGAGCTGTTTTCTCTATGTTTTTTATGTCACATTTATGATTAAGTCATGTGCAGTAAAAAAATATAATCACCAGAAGAGTGTATTCAACTGTTTGTTTCACTATAAATTAGTTCAATTTTTGTCAAAATTGAATGTCAACCCCCCCCGGCACAAACGTAAAACCCCCTACTGACGACTTTCTGGCGACGGTTCTAGTTATATCCACATGCGGTCAGTGGTGCCGGAATAAAAATCGAGAGAATGCAGTGTTGAAACGAAGACATGACCTTGCAGCTTCAAGCGATGTAGTTGTGAGTTTTTCATGTTTAGAATTTCGCAACTTTTAAACGCCGATGCTATGGGAACGTAGCGAAAAGTAAAAGGAGGCCGTTAGCCCTTAAAAACAAGACGCAGCGATTTTTCCTCGTGCACCTCCCCCATTTAAATGCCCGTCCCTCCATTTACAATCTGTGCCCCCCCGTTTCATGTTTGGCCCCTCGGTTGCTGCACAAATCCAAAATTGTATTTGAAAGATGTGGCCCCCCTGCTTCGAAATCCTGGCGACGGGCCTGCCTGATAGTACTTCTGAAATTGCTTCCCCTGCGCTGAGCGCCGGAAGACACGTAATGATGCAAGATTCATGGTCGGCAGCGACGTATGGGAAGTGCGTTGTGGAAAATTTCTACGGGAAACAAAATCACATTCCATGGAGAGGAACAAGTAAAATTGCCTGGACCATTAGTGAGACAAGTTTTTTATGTCGAGAAACAAGGCTTTTGCTCGCTTTTTCATCAGTCTATTGTTGTACGGACATCATCGCGGTTTCAACGATTTTATGAAACTCATTTCTATTATCTTCAACCTCATGGCCTCTTAAATTTGATTTTCGTTGTGACATTGATTTGGAAATAAATCTAACCTCAAACTGTTCAGCTGGAAAACTCGTCAACGTCGCACATAATATAACTGTGCTACAATGGTTTCAGGATGTGTTTAAAACTGTAGGAACCTAAGGAGCTGCTAAATACTGCCTGCAATCAGACAAGGGCAGCACGTTTTTGCGCTCACCGTGAAGTAGTTCAGTGAAGCTGTAACATAAAGAAAATGAACAAACCAGGGATGTCTTCTACAACATGCAAATAATATCTTAGATGCCAACACTAAATGCAAATAATATCTTAGATGCCAACACTAAATGCAAATAATATCTTAGATGCCAACACTAAATGCAAATAATATCTTAGAGGCCAACACTAAATGCAAATAATATCTTAGATGCCAACACTAAATGCAAATAATATCTTAGAGGCCAACACTAAATGCAAATAATATCTTAGATACCAACACTAAATGCGCAAACGCATAGGTGTGAGGCATGAATTCACGGTTCATCTGTTATCGTGGTATGCAGACAGCCTAAGAATGAATAACAAAGAGCAGTGTAGAGGGTAGCAAAGAAATGCTACTACTTAGTCACCAATGTTGCGGCTATCTACTGTATTCCTTAGATGACCTACAAGGTTTTTGATGCTAGCGAGGGTTCGACCAAGTCACATCAAGGACCTTCCAAGTAACTTCCCTCCACAGGTGGAAGAAGCAAGGAATCAATCGCAAAATTTTGATAGGAAATCGATTTCACGTAACACTACGTATCGTCTGTCCTATCGCCTGCAAGCAATGCTAACAGGTGTGAAACGTTGAAAAGCTAAAACAAGGTCAGAGAAAGCAAACAACGTCAAGACTGCAACGAAAAAACGCACAAACCCAACCGCGACAAATAAAATACGTCTTGGCCAACTACGTGCAAACGCTGAAGCCTCAAAACTTACTGCACAAATAATAAGAACTTGCTAAATCTCAACGCCAGCTAACAATTATTAATACCAAAGAAAACCAAGGGCATTCCAGCAATGCCGGATTAAATGAACGCGAGGCCCCGGCAAAAGTTGTGACCGCGAGGCCCCCGAAACGTTTAGCACAACTGCGTAGCGTTTTCACATGCCCTCGTTCACATCACGCTACGGTAGTAGCCGTTTACCGCCTGTGACCAGGGCTCCCACTGCGGTGTTTTTTTCACCCAGATCTGCTTTTTTTAGTCGACCTGGGTGTGTAGGCTTAATTATGAAACATCGCGTTAAATCTGGATTTTTCGAACTGATAAATTCATCAGCAACTTCAATGTTTTCAATAATATAAAGATAACTTCATATTACAGTGTTTACATGCGCACATCAGGGGAGAAAGTACGCACATCGGATGAAGCAGAATGTGTTCAATCGGTTTCATATCCTCATATAAGATCATTGTCGGGGTTATATACAGTATACTGTATAATGTTATTGTCTCTAATGCCAATTGAAGAAAATGGCGAAACAAGGGTTAGGACTGATTGTTTAAATTTCGATGTTTCTCTATGCATACAAATTTAAAAAAAAATTAAACTAGAGGAAGGAGGCATTGGGATTATATTTGTTGTGGGATTTTAGATCCCTGTGCAGTTCACGATTGCACAAAATTTCCTAGTTTAATAAAAACGTAATCTTACAATTAGTAAGAGATATCGTCAACGGAGTATGTTACCATTGTTATGAAAAACCTCTTCAGCAACAAAAAGATCTTCCATATGTTGTTTGCGCTGCAGAAGATAATTTGGAAGAGGAACTTTAATTAAATCATTATTCGATTATCGTTTCAATTCAAACAAACACACTCATATTCGTTTGTTCGCAACACAAGCTTTCTGCTTTTTTTAGTTGTACAAATATGCATGTTTTTTGTTGTTATACAATCTGGGTTTATTTGAAATCACTGAATGGGAGCCCAAAGCTGATGACAAACAGTGCAAGCCCAATAACAACAAGAATAACAGTGGCTGGGAAAGAACTTGAGACAGTGCAACAATTCAAATACCTTGGTGCCATTATCAATGAGCAAGGATCAAAAGCTGAGATTCCTGCAAGAGCTGCACAGAACTCAGTGGCAATGGGAAAACTAAAATCCATCTGGAAAGACCAAAACATCTCTCTCCAAACTAAGGTAAAACTGCTGTATTCTTTGATTTACGCCATCTTTCTATATGCTTGTGAATCCTGGACGTTAACAGCAGAACTTCGAAGAAGGATCCAAACAACGGAATTGAGATGTCTCAGAACAGGCGAGCAACCAGGGGGGGGGGACATTTGGGACATTTGCTCCTGGAAAATTTCAAAACATTGCATAGCAATTTTGACGTTTGCAGAAACCAGAAAATTTCAAAGAATAAGGAATAAATTTTGTATTCTAATCATGCTTAAGAAAAGTTTTATTTGAATTATTCTTTGTCCTCCTGGATAATTATCTCCTTACAAGATTTATCTTGAGACAGGCCATCTGATAGAAAAATTTCGTAAACGTTTGGTATTTAACCACAAATATGCTGGAATTGTCAAAACTTGGAAGATCGATTAAAATGTTGGTATTTCTAAGAAAGTTTGTTTGTCCTTTTGTTCGTGTACCACTCTAAAAATTTTCGGAAATGTAGTGTGTGCATACGCTTTAATTTGGTTTCTTGTCTATCTTCTGAGGAAGAGAGTTTGCTTACACTCACGAAACGTCAACAATAAATACAGTAAACCTCCGTTAATCCGGATTCGATTTGACCGACGATGTATAACAGCATGGTTCGGGCCTATTCCCAAAGTGCTGTTTTTAGATATAGCATTATTTTTACAGGTGGGTTCGCGTCATTGCCGTATCAAGGACAGTAATAACAAATCTCAATTAAAACAGCCCTACCTACTTCTGATACCTCCTTACATATATGGCTAGCATTAAACACAGTCATCCTTTTCTTGTTAGCTGGTTTATTTGAATTAACACGCAGATATGTTCAGAAAACAGGTACTCACAAATAAAATAAATGGCTTTGTAAGAAACTCTCTCGAATCAAATTCACAGACACAAGTCAATTTCTATGACCATCTTTACAACCAGCAAGATTATCCTAAATACTAAAAGTATTATCCAAGTTATAACCTATTGGTACGTTAACTTACTGTCAAATGAATGAATTGCATTTAGTGATCAGCTTTTTGGATAAGTCTGATCGTGACAAACGTTTCCAGTGTGGAGTGGTTCATTAATCAAAAAGATCTTAGTTAGTTTCCGAAATTACTGTCACGATTTCAACGTCTTTCATTTGCAATGCTACAGAGTTTTAATGTCAACAGGGGTGCTTTGAGTTGGGCACGTTTGGAAACGATTGTTTTTGGAGTTTCCCATTTTACGGTTCTGAGTGTCATGGATATCCCGGACAATGCCACTCATGTTGACCAGAACAAGCCTTTCGAAATGACTTGTTCAGTCAGAAACTCTGATTGTGAAGTTGGTGGTCATCATTCTGACACTTCAGAGCTCCAACAACTTAACCTCAGTGAGGCGAGTTGGTTTTACTTCTGCAGTCAAGCCTTATGGGCTTAAACTGCCGAAGGAGGTCAGAACTGTTTGCCGAAGCTAGGTCGTCTAATCTGATTTTTCACTGCGAAAACCAACTTATTATACCCAAATTTCTGGGGAATCCCCTAAAGGTGTTTGCACCTCCTGTACGTAGTTTTACGTAGGTAATGGTGCGTCATAATGCTAGGTAACGCCGCCATCTTGCGACGTCATATTGCTTAGTAACGACGCCATTTATTGTCCGGCGTTTCGCGTGCTTAGTTCGCAACAGGAAGTGAGAATAAGAGCGTTCTCTGAACGTGATCAGAGTGAGAGCAGAATGAGGCCTTGTTCATGTTCAACATGTAATTCATGTTTACTTTTTGATGCTTGGCTGGTATCGACGTTCATCAGTATTTCTTTGTCTTCTCAGCCTTGGCGGTGAATCCAATCTTCTTTGTTGCTGAATATGTTTTGTTTTGTAATACGTTATTTAGATGTAGTAGGCTATATATGCCTGCTACAGATGTTATCCGGTTTAGGAGAAGATCCGGATTAACCGAAGCTGGTTGTTTCTAACCTGATGTCATCTAAGTACTGCGATATCGGTGAAAATAACTTAAATTGAACACATTTACGAACCAACAGCAGACTTTCGCAAAAGCAAAACGAAATTATCGATGCTTTTACAATGGTAAATCAGAGCAGTTACCGCCATATCCAGGCAGTTATAAACAATCTCAAGCGCATAATTTTAGATTACTTGGCTGCAAAGAAATTTTGGACTGACGCAGAGAGTTCTCCGACTGGTCCATAAGCAGTCACTTTATTTGGAGGGTAATGTCATTCAGACATCTTACCGAATCCTATACACTCAGGGATAATGTTCTACACAAACACACTGAACACTAACACTGATCAATAGACTGAAACCGTGGTGCGGTGGCGTGACTTGGGCGTTATGTTTAACATAAGCCATGCCCGTTGTGTGACGCAATAATCGTCTCCACGATTAGTTGAATGTTGCACGCAGTTGCGGCCGTTGACAGCTCTCGGTTTACTATAAAAGGTTTCGTGGAATCAGTCCACTGGGCTCTGTTTTCATCTTTTTGCGACGATTTAAAGTTGCACATATCTGTGTTCTAGTAACTATAGTCTCCACAAAGGTGACAAACAGCGAATCATTCGAGCAAATTATTATTTATAGGAAATCGATTTCACGTAACATTACCCATCCTCAGTCCTAAAATTTATTTTATTCATTAGAAGCTCCTATCACAATTCGCCTTTTATTCCTTTATGAATGCTACGTTTCCCTAATAGTACTATCAATGCTTATGCGTAATTTTTCGTAATATCTGGAAACATGTTTGCAAAGAAATCTGCAAAAAACTACTACGCACCGCATAGAATTTATTAAACAACCGAGGAAAAAACACAGTGAAGCGGTCAGAAAACAGTTCCTTTTCTTATGCGAAGTTGTAGCATCCAAAGTTTGGTATTGCATTCTGGCAACGGTCACATTCAAAACTTGACAACGTGTTATTTGCGGTTTAACATATTCAGGCGAGTAAATTTTAGCCCGATCGTGGTGATAAAAGAAGTCAATCATTTGACGCTTAGTATGATGGTATCGGGTATGAATGAGATCAAAGAAATATTTCTTCATCAATAACTCTGCTTGTGTAGCCCACGCAAAGTGCAAAAACTTGAAAATTTGTTGCAAAACTTTGAAAGCGTGACCGCATCAACATTTGAAAGTAAATTTGTTCTGGGTATGGATTTATTGTAAAAACTTGATCCTGGTTGGATGTTCAGTGTTGGTCTGATATACTATGATATTTAACATGACGAGATGGTTCGGCACAAAAAATGACCGCCACGATTTAATAGTTTTTTTTTACAAGCAGTGAAACCATTGGAAAACAATAAAGCTTTTCTTTCTATGCCCGTTTATGCACACCCGTGAAAAACGTTCAAATTTGCAACTTATTAAGTTTTGAACAACGTTTCCAAAGTGATTGGCGAATAACACTATAGAATAGCTTCGTTGCAAGTAGGAGGTTATCCCAGCCAGACCGGTGAAGCGTAACATTGTATCAAAAACATTTCGATTTAGGCAAAACACATAGCGTAACTGATTGTGTTACTTGAGAACAGGCCCGTAACCAGCTTGGGACACCAGGAGAGGCGAAGGATTTTCTGAGAGGGGCCCAAATTTTTGAGCTATATCCGATAAGTTTACAAGATGTCCAATACATTTTTCCAGGGGGGGGCGAAAAATTTTCTAGAGGGGGCTTCACCCCCCCTGCGCCCCCCGTCGTTACGGGCCTGCTTGAGAAACAACAGTGGATGTCTGCAATCGCAAAGACTATATGGCTCACGAATGACGTCACTTAGTCACACTTGCGTTTTTTATTCAACGTTGCTGTGTACATCACTTTTTGTTCAGCGAGAACCTTGTTTTTCAGGGTGCGAAATATTTGTTTCTGGGCGTGTCACCATTGTAAGTCCCTACAAAAAGCTACAAATATTAATCAAAACAGACAACGTTAGTGTTAAGTGGAGTAATAGTATTGCCGTTTACGGTGCTCAAAGACGATTTCTTTTCATAAGACTAAAGTCGTAAGATTGAAACAAAGGGAATTAGTTGTTTTGAGCTTAGTTAGTACAATGCGAGCCACGAAGCTCAAAGTGAAGACCACTGCGATACCGCGCTTGCAAAAAAAACTTTTCCCCAAAATTCCAATGTGAAAGACACGTTGTGACGCCTATAAGAAAAAGAACGCGTGATGTAGCAAAAAAGCGAAATTTCATTACCAAGTTAAGTTACAAGAATTGTTTCGTGTTGGTTTGAACGAAATCAAATACGACAACGTAGATTTGAAACAGTATTTTTGTCAGACGTGCTGTAGCAACAGACGTTAAAACACCTTGCAAAAAACAAAAGACTCTTGAAAACAGAATCTGAAGTTTGCTTTAAGTCAGGGTGTGCAACATTTTTTGTCGGTGGGCCATATAACCAACTTCAGACATCTAGTTGGGCCACACGAAAGTTTTTTCATGTACACTTTTTAATGTACATGATTTTCATGCATGATGGGAAAAAATCAGAGTGTTGGCAAGGGCCACACTAAATGGATTGGCGGGCCGGGTTGTGGCCAGCGGGCCGCCTGTTGCACACCCCTGCTTTAAGCTATGCACACAACCAAATACACTGAAGTAGAACCAAGCAGCAAAAACTGTCATATTGTCATATATTTCTAAGCAAATCCCGTAGTTACACCTGCAGCAAAATGTTGACTCCGGTACCATATTGATTCCAAGCAGTCAACAAACTTATACGGAGCTTTCTGGTAGCAGTAGCGTGTACTTCCAAGTCCCAACTGCTTTAAGTTTGTCGATAATGGTGACGTTTTTCTGAAATAACTTGGATCCGATCGATCAGGTAAAAGCAACCTGAGCTAAATCTTTCCTAATGCTGCTGGTTTACCGCAAACAAATATCCTAATTCAGCGCAAAAGAGTGAGAAGAACAGTTACTACCAATCTGTGCGGACCGAAGAACTTTTGCGAAATTTTTCCTTTGGCTAAAACTCACGCCAAACAATGGAATGGCGGTAGTGGTAAAATAGGGATAGCTCGCTGGTGCATCCGTTATTTTTTTCAAAATGTAGCGGCGCTACTACTATCGCCACCGGCAAATTATCTCGCTACAGTAGCCCGCTATTTTAGTTGCTCCTACTGCCCACCTCTGGCAATCCCTAAGCCGGAAAAGTCATTGGGGGACCCAAAGTGTTATCATCCTTTATTCTTACTGTGTGTTTCCGAATCCTTGAGAAACTCATCTACGCTCGTGTCGAACCAATCATCGACCCATTACTCTCACAGTAACAGGCGGCTTTCGACACGGGTGGTTGACCGTAGATCAGGCCACCTTACTGACGCAAGGTATTGAGAACAACTTTTTGGCTAAGAAGCCTGGAGATGTGTTTGTCGATCTCACAGCTGCTTGCGACACTGTATGGCATCGCGGCCTCACCTACAAGCTATTGTGATTGCTACCTGACAGGCACATGGTCCGCATGATAATGGAGCTGGTGGGCAATGGCAGCTTTACCCTTATCACCGGTAACAACAAACTGAGCATGTTATGACGTCTTAAGAATGGTGTCCCACATGGATGTCCTGGCGCCCATTCTCTTCAATATCTACATTTCTGACCTGCCAAACACAGTCTCGAGAAAGTACACATGCGCTGACGATCTAGCAATCATGTATGCTGATGGAGACTGGCAAGCAGTGGAATAGGGGCTAAGCAAAGACAAAGCAACTGTAGGTTAATACCTCCAGCCCTGGAAGTTAAAGCTCAGCCCTACAAAAACAGTGTCGGCAGTCCTCAACCTCAACAACAAGGAAGCTAAACATGAGCAGAAAGTCAACTGCCACAACGAAACCCTGCACTTTTGCCCCTAGCCCAAATACCTCTGAGTGACGTTGTACGGGACGCTCACGTATCGCCGACACCACGAGTCGCTTCGCATAAAGCTGACACCACGACTCTTGAGGCGGCTGCAAGGCCCAGGTTGCGCTGCAACAACGTTGCGAACAGCCACCTTAGCCTTGGTACATTCAACAGCAACATACCGACTCCTGTCTGGTGTCGCAGAGCTCACACCTGCCCATTCACCCTGTCATCAACGACGCCTTGCGAACGGTGGCTGGGTGCCTGCGTTCTCTACCAGCGGAAATCTTCCTATTGTCGCGGGCATCCAACCTGCTGAGTTTCGTCTCAAAGGAGCCACACTGTCTCTAGCTCCGTGCCATGGAGCTTGGACATCTGCTCCACTCAGTGCTCACCTGTCCACCGAGTGGGAATGCACGGCGTCTCAAATCGAGACACTCATTTGTACCCACCGCACAACTCATCAGTTCGTTTGTTTGTCGATAACAACAGAATGCAGAGTGATTGGAGAAGACCACGAGACCAGGCCTGTATCCAGGTTTTAAGGTTTGGGGGGTGGCAAAATACATTTTGAGGGGGCAAGATTTTTGTTTTTATTATATGTTTAAAACAAATTTTCTGGGCACAACAAAATTTGGGGGAGAACAAAAATTGGGTGGTCACTGCACCCGAATGCCTCTCGTGGTTACGGGCCTGCACGAGACTCCGTACTTGCATCACCGACACCCGCACCCACCCTCCCGGAATTGCCCGGGCAAGAACAGCGTGGTGCTAGCTTAACCGCTTCCGGACCAGTGTCAGACGCTTTCGCTCCTGCTTGCACTAATGGGGTATGGCCCCTTCTGCGCCCTGTGAGTGTGGCGCAGAAGAACAGACCGTCGACCATGTTGTTCTCCAACGTCCAATCCACCGACTTCCCTTCTGCGGAATCAACCCATGTCTTTCGATTTGAGTTGGCAGAGAAAGCAAGTTAGGGAGCCTTTTCAGGGAAGAACCATTATGCCTGCCAGTCAGGGGCGTAGCGTCCATGAATGCAAGGCATGCAGTGCATGCCTTACTTTCAATAGACAAAACATAATTACTTCAAAATTTGAAATTAATTTTCACTCATAAGCAGGAGCAAAAATAAAAATTTTTCGTAAATCCTTGTTGAGTTCATTTTCATAAAAGAGCCTTTCAGTTGAGTTTGTTTTCGCTTTTGTTTTCTGCAAAAAAAATGGGCAAACACGCGTGCGGAACGGGAAACACGCATTCAAAATTTGCGATTGAATGCGTGTTTCCGAAGAAATATTTTGAAAATGAATAAATTTTTTTTGAAATATGCAAGACTTGCAAAGCTGACAAGCTTTTTTTGCTAGTTTGTTGCAGCATGAAATTTATTATATTCAGAAATGTTTGTTTATCATCAAAATTTTTAGCAATTCAATAACGACTGATTTACTTTTCGTAAACACTGCAAAATTACTACAGGAATCAAGGCATGCAATTTTCAGATTTGCTTTCGCGTGACGCATTCCACCGCTACACTTAGCCTAGTCACATGACCTGCAATAGGCTTGCGTTGTAGTAGTGGTGCAGACTGCAAAGTACGGAGTATCAGGCCTTTATAAAGTTTGCGTTTTCATTTGCAATTGTATTAGATTAGTACATGTAGTTATGATGGGGGAAGTAGCAGCTGTTGAAAATGATGTAATGATTAGGCTGAAGGCAACAAATTTCAGTTCATTGTCTTATGAAGAGAAGAGAAGTGTACTCGATGCAGGGAGGCCAACAACAGAGTTGAAGCTTGTGAAGCAAAACAACGTTTTTTTAAGGAAATTTAATCCAAAACTGTATAAAACGTACAGCTGGTTATGTGGAAGTAGTATAACAAATAAATTGTATTGCTGGCCGTGTCTGCTGTTTTCAAAAAAAGAAAGTTCAGTCTGGAGCTCAGCCCAGAATGTGGCTATGACGATGATCTCAATAACTTGCACACAGCTGCTGGGCGTCATGGATGATAAGACTGCTTCACATCTGACGGCGTTTTTAGCTCACAACACATTTGGTCAAACCTGGATTAATGTGTTGTTGGATAATCAAAAAAGTATTGCAATCAGTGAATCACAAAACACAATGAACAAGTTAATTGTAATAGAGAAATTTTGAAAAGGCTGATTCGTGCAACTTGCTTCTTGGGTGTTCAAGAAATTCCTTTTCGTGACATGATGAAAGTGAAAATTCAAGTAATAGGGGAAGCTACATCGAATTGGCATATTTTTTAGCTGAGTTTGATGAAAAGATGCAAACTCATCTGGAAAGTGCTACTGTTTTCAAAGGTTTGTCACCTGATATTGAAAATAACCTCATTGATTCTGTTGGCATTGTTATTCTTGTTGAAATAAAAACAGAACTCCAAAAATGTATGTATGTCTCAGTATTGTTGGATGAAACATCAGATGTTAGTTGTTACTCTCAGTTGTCCACAGTCATACGTTAAATCAATTCAAATGGAGCAGTCTGTGAAAGTTTTATCAGATTTTCTGATGTAAGTAAAGATCGCAGTGCTGCTGCTATTTCAGACTTGGTTTTTAAAGAGCTACAAGAATTTGATTGTCTAAATAAATTAATTGCCCAAACATATGATGGTGCTGCTGTTATGTCTGGTGAATTGAATGGTGTCCAGGCAAAAGTTAAAGAATATGCGCCAGATGCAATTTTTATTCATTGTTATGCACACAGGCTTAATCTTGTACTAAGCCAAGCTGCTTCGTCAAATGCAAAGTGCAATGTGTTTTTTCCACCTTGGGTGTTTTGTCCACCTTTTTTACAACATCATCAAAAAGAATGTCTTTGTTGGATGATATTGTTAAGACAAGGTTTCCAAAACTTGCTCCAACTAGGTGGAGCTATTCTGCTCGTTTAGTAGAAACTGTTCAACATAACTTGGAAGATCTATTGCAGCTTTTTTGAGCATATTGTGGAAACTCCCCAAAGTTTTGATCAGAAGTCAATAAATGAAGCTCAAGGATTTTTATTGACTCTCTCCGGTTTTGATTTCAACATTTTGCTACAAATTTATGGTTTAGCTTTTCCATTCACCCAAAATCTTTACAATATTCTGCAGTCAAAATCCATGGAGATTTTGTTTTGTGTCAAAGAAATTGAAACAACTATGAAAAAATTGAAGAAATCAAAACTACCGAGTTCAGTGGTATTTGGAAAAATGTGACAGAAAGATGTGGTATGCCTACTTGCAGAAAAGTAAGGTTCAGTTTGCAACCAGAAGTCCAATACAGAGCATTATTCTTTGAAATAAAGAACACCATTCTTGTGCAGCTGAAACATAGGTTTAAATCAGTGAAGGACACTGGGTTTGTAGAACTACTAGATTGCAAACAGTTCCATTTTTATAATTTTGCAAACAATTTTCCAGAAAGAAGTTTTCAATGTTTGCAGGAAATGTACAAATTCCGGTTTGAATTTTCTCTTTTGAGATCAGAACTTCATGTTTTATACTCACACAGTGATTTTCGCAAAAACAGCATTGAAGAGCTCCATAGATACATGTGTGAAAATGACCTGTATGGTGGTTTTAAGGAAGTGCATAAACTGGTTATCTTGATTCTCATCATACCATATTCAACTGCATCAGTGGAGCATTCATTTTCTGCACTGAAAAGGGTGAAGACATATTTAAGAAATACTCAGGGCCAAAAGAGACTTTCTAATTTGTCACTGATATCAATTGAAAAGTCTCTGTTGAAAAGTATGATGTCCAATTCAGAAGCATTTTGTAACAGTGTTGTAGGACATTTTTGTAAACCTCAGTGTAGAGCTGAGTTCATTTACCAGTAATACAATTTCTTTTGTTCTGTTTTATGTTTCATGGCAGTAAGATTTACTGTAGATATTTGTCAATACTAGATTTTGAACTGCAGGTTTGAGAAAACATTTTGATTACATGTCATGACCAGTGTCTGTTCATAAAAGCATTTGTTCTTAACAAGTAGTCATATATTTGAGGATTTGACAGCAGTTGTTTGAAGCTTTGACTAAAGCTTATGAGAATTAATTAATTTCAGTATTAAGTTTCTACTCTACCCTTATCACTGGAAGAACTAAGGATGTCATGATGTGACAGAAGATACTCTTTGACAAAGCCATGTAAATATTGCCAATGTGTGCATTAATTCCAAGCTGCTAGACTACAAGTTATTGTGCTTTATCACTACATTTGCTACCAGTTGTATTACTAATCCTTTTCAACTGTTTTTGCAGATGTGTAATTTCTTGCTTTATAATGTTGGGGAAGATGGGGTATAGTTGATGGTTTTTTGCATTTCCAACCACTGCTACTTTAATTCAATCCAAACAAGCTCAACTTTTGTCATACAATAAAGCAACTCTTTATACACAATAGTATGCCAAAATATTAAGACAACGCCCTTCAGAAAAAATTTTACAACCAATTTTAAAAGGGTACTTTTTCTGTCAAGTGTGCCCTAATAATTGTAAAAAGAATTGTCTGTCAATATTACCACAGATGTGTGCCGTAGTTTCAAATATATTATGCCCTTTTTCATCTTTTGCTTCCTAAATTTTGTGTAGTTTATCTCCTGAACTGAGTGCTACATTGGTTCCAGTATTTGCTGAGAGAAATGTTCTATTCCTTGGATGGCTTCAGTGTCTATATATTTTTTCATGTCTTGTGGTATTCAGTAAGTGTTTTTTGGCTTACACTTTTTCAGTGTTGAGAGAGTTCAACCATGCAAGTCGTTAAGTAGCCTACTGTTATTTATGTTGTTAGCCTTTAATCTGTAGCTAAATCGGAATTGCTTGTGATGTTGCTTTTTATGTGGAAAATGTTCATTGCTACATATGTTTATGCAGATTAGTTACAAATTCACTTACCTATATTTTGACTGTTTCAGTGTGATGCTTTCAATGCCATGGTACACCTAAATGTAGCCATAGTATACTTAAGGACCTTCTAGTGATTCAATGATCCTCCAGAACAAGAGTTAAAAAAGGAAATAAGATTCATCTGCTGCTGCCTGCTGGAGTGTGTGATTGGAACAGTGGATGACATTAAAAGCACCTTTTTCAAGTCCAAGTGAACTTCATGGCATTGTGATGTCAAAAGAAACTAGTGCAAGCATGGAAAGGTACTGCGTTATCTGTACTTTTGTACCGTATTTTTCGGACCATAAGGCGCACTTAAAATCCTTTAATTTGCTCAAAAATCGAAAATGCGCCTCATAACGCGGTGCGCCTAATGTATGAATGTGGTTGTGCTTTCTCGTCTTGAACCAATTTTATGTGGTAAACGGTGTTATTTATTTAATTGCGCAGACCATCGTGTTGCGTAATAAACCAACAACAATTGCAATGAGCAGCGTATGTGGTTTGACCCTGTCACATACCACAGATCCTATTATTCCGCGGTGCTGCAGCCTACATTGGCGCACACCGAATGAAACACGCGCACAACTTTTGTTTTATTCTATTCGTGTCTAGCGGATTAGACATGTGTGACAGGTTAAACTTCCAGTGGCGATTTCGGCACTCGGGAGTTATTGCGAAAGAGTCGAAAACAATTTTACTTATAAGTTTTGCTTCAGTTAATGTGCCTTATCCGGTGCGCCTTATGGTCCCGAAAATACGGTAATAGTTGTATGTTGTGGCAATAAAATTAAAGACAAGCAGTTGGAACAGTCCAAACATGTGTATGTAGGAACAACAGATAGTTTTGACGATTTGAAGATTGCTTATTCTGTAATGTCCAGCAGTACTTGCAAGATATGTGCATTCCGTGCATTGCTTATTCGCTTCCATTTCTTATTCACATAAATATGTTTCAGTTAAAGTAATTGTTATGGCTCAATCTCTTCCAGCCATTTGCAAAGAAGATGCAGTGTTTACAGTGCCGAACATCTGCGATGTTGAGCATGTCGGCATGTCAGAGGAGCTCACGCGAATGCCAAGTTGCAGTAACTCATCTGTTGTCCACCCTTTTTTGGAGTTTCCCATCCCGGAATTCTACGTATCCCTGGATGCCATATTGTGACGACAGACTTGGTTCGGCTTTGCGTCAAATAGTAACTGCTTTACGTTAAACGTTCCTCTGGTCTTACGTTAGTGTATGGAGTACAGAGCGGGTTGTAGAATTTTTGCGTGATGGTGTTATAAGTCGCATTGGATTTCCCCATGTCCACAAAGGATGAACAAAATCCTAAATGCGTGTTATCGGTGAGAAAATATTGCAATTCATAACTTTTTGGTGATGGTGATGGCGATAGTTACTGTCAAGCTTATGACAATTGCTTGGCAGTTTCCACGAAAATGCAGGGTTCCTACGGAGTCTTGAAAAGTATGGAAAAAATTTGGTCATTTTCCAGTCTGAAAAAATTTTTTTTCGGTCTGTTATTATTGAAACAGAAAATAATTTTCCAGACTTGCATTTTTGGCATGCATTTACATAACATTTCGTTAAATATTGATTTCATTTTACTTCCATTGCGTTAACTATTATAGTGCCTGTATTTGACCTGGGTATGCAGTTCAAAAAGTTTAAGTCTGGAAATGTATATTCAAAATTGCGTAGGAACTCTGAAAATGTCGTACCGCCGTAGACTTAGCATGATGACGTCATCGAGACACAAACCAGAAATTGCATGCGTAGTCAAATCGACCACGCTACGCCACTGCTGCCAGTGCTAAAAAAACATTTTGACTTCGGTTAAGCGGCATTGGCGTAAATACCGTGTTTTTGAGATGTTTCTTCAACCGAGAGATCTTTTGTATACCTTTCCTGAAAAATAATCTTAGGATGAATCTGTCTGATAGGTTTTATCATTATAATGGAAGTTTTATTCCTTACCTACAAATTGCATTTTTTGTTCCATGTGCGTGTTATCGGTTTGGTGATGACAGGCTAGTCCATGAGAATCCTATGCGATTTCTCCCATGGGATGGCACAGTTATGTTGAAAATATTCCCATGTCCCATCTTAAGCAACTTTAACGTCAGAGAAAGGGTAATTCTGAAGATGAACACCTTTACTATAGGCTCACAGAAAAGTATGTATTAGACGTAAAGGATCAGCGCAATGGCGTAATGACATGACACGATGCCCCCCAAAAAGGTTGTTGAGTATTTGTACTTTATATTACTAGTTTCCGGAGAATCCCCTGGGATAGATCCGTCACATGCATGGGCGCAATTTTGTTGTAAAATGTGGGGGGACAGCTTGATGTGAAACCAATATAGTCATCGGGCCGATGCGGAAGTGAAGTTTTATAAATACAGATTCCCAATCTTGTTTCTTAGAGGTGTTCTCAAAAAAACACTAATCACGTTTTGCTTTATCCCTATAAATGATTTTGAAATTATTAACCTAATTTTGTTGTTGGACATGGTACTGTAGTTCAGGTTGGTTGAACTACTATCAGACTATGACACAAAGAAGCACAGCAATATAGCAGAACACATCAATTGGGTTTTATCGGAGCTGTCAGTTAGAGTGCACAAAACAGTGAATCGCATTGGTCGCACGTGCATATCACTCTTAAGTAGAATACATCGATTTTCGTACATTTTATAAGAAGTATTGGTTACAGCGCGATTTGATGTGTTGTTTAAGTTACTTAACGTTAAAAAGACGATAAATTGCAAGTTACGATATATATATTGCAAGACATGGTAGTTAACATTTTTCTTGAACATTTCTGCTCTTTAAAAATGCTACAAATTTTTAGCTACTGGGCATCGTGCATGCAGCCCCACCCCTAGCCAAATCTCTATTGATATCCTCTTACAGTAGCAAAAAATTTTTGGCCAACATTAGCGTAGGCTACTTGAAGAAATGATTTGCAATTTATTTTTACTGCTGATGGATGGAGGATCTGTTCTTTCAATCTCCCCTTGTCAGCTCCTGCATGCTGTTGGGTACCCTTTCGATTGTCCAAGCATTGTTTGTCTAATAGCTTTCCCAAACACCAATCAAACTCCGAAGCAGAATTATCCAAGCCAACTAGAGAGGATTTCAAGTTATCCAAAAGAAAACGAACCAGACGTCTTCCTGAATACATACCCATATACCAATCTGGCCTGCAATGTGATGTCTGCACACCTAATCATCTGGTGACCAGGCCCGTAACTAAGGGGAGGGCTTCGCCCCCCTGGAGAAACTTTCTCCTCCCCTGAAAAAATGTCTTGGACATATTGTAAGCATACCCATTGTTCTCGTACATGCTTTCGATGTAAAACCTGTGCCTCCCTCAAAAAATTCTTCGCCCCTCCTGCTGTGCCAAGCTGGTTACGGATCTGCTGGTGACTGTTGCCTTGTGACTTCTGTCAGTTACGTCACTCAGCTCAGTCTTTTCACAATCAAATTTTTCAGGTTTAACATCAAATTTTAATAGGCGAAGTTATTGTCAAAAGTTTTATTCTCGAGTTATGCATGTATAACAACACGAATATGTATTTGAGATTGAACAGAAATCAAAATGAACAACCGTGAATTGGCATATAGTACCACGTTTCACCTGAAATAACACGAAAAGAATGTCCAGCAAAATTAAGTGTTACGCAGGCTCATAGGTGGCGGAACCAGGGCGACCGCATGGATTTAGGCTCCCCTACTTTTTTTCTAGGAGGGTTCCGCCCTCCCACTTTTAATTTCGAACTTTGCCTAAATAAGTTCAAGTAACAGAATTCGTATTGGGTCCATTGTTAAAGTAAATTGTTTTGTGCACAACTAAGAACAACTAGTTACATTATGTGCTCAAGTCAGTGTAGTGTGTGATAGATAGGGTGTTGTGTAGATAGGGGTCGTTGAGGGCTTATCAAATTTTGAATAAACTTGCTTGAACATGCTGACAAAAGTTAATGACATCAAATTTCAGTGCTTGTGATGTCACAGTTGCCAATTCAGATCACAAAAACTTTCTAGTTTTT
>Ga0210059_1001293_pt1 | contig 37155 bp, 20 predicted proteins | sample Ectturendosymbi2_FD_188042 | JGI IMG/M metagenome (GOLD analysis project Ga0210059, IMG submission 188042) | Ecteinascidia turbinata endosymbiont from Florida, USA - Sample 2 (SPAdes) (version 2) | ecosystem: Host-associated > Tunicates > Ascidians > Unclassified | place: Key West, Florida... | reverse complement strand
AATGACTGGGGAAGTGCTTCTTTAGTCCAGTCGGTAAGGCAATGCTTTAATTTCGGCCAAAATTCTCCCTGGGAATCATGATAGTTCGATTCCCGATTCTCTCCCGACCATAAAATCGTATTCCAGACAGTGGAAAAGTAAAGTGCAAAGATCGACATTGCGTCGTGGATGCAGTCCCGGTCGCCACGAGGAAGGGCTTTGCTGGGCTTAGCTCTTCAAAACAAAGTGCCAAGCCACCCAAATTGAAATAATAAACATTATAAATCAGTGGAACTTGTGTTAAATTTGAATGTCAAACCCCTCTCTGCACAATCGTGAAGTCCCCCGGCACAATCATTCTTTTTTCGACTTTCTGGCGACGGTTCTGCGTGGATGTATGCGCAAGACTTTTTCGGTTATCATTTAGCTATAGGCCTTTTGAAACTAATTGTTAGGTGATGATTGTTTTAATGGTAAAAGAGGCTGAAAATTCCCTCTGAGGTGATGATGTATGTGGAGTTGTTCGGATTTGCAATGCAAGGTGGTTTTTGGCTCATTTTTAGAAAGTGTGTGACTACATTCCAGAATGCACCTTGAGTACATGCTTGACTTGATATTTTCTCAGCCTCAAATTAGGAACACCGTTGAATAACATGTTGAATAGGCCAACAGTTTTGAAGGGCGTCAGATTTGGAACCAGTTTCAAAAGTTAAGCTCAATTCGTGCTGAGTTCAAATGTCAGGTCGGCTTCTGAAAAATACCCAAAATAAAGTCTGACTCAAATACTGTGCTACGATTTAATGGTAAAGTATGTAGTAACACCCAATGTTTCAGCAAATCCTAAAATATGACTCAAACTTAAGATTTGAAAATTATTTCAAGCAAATGTTAATCGAATGCAGCATCGTTCTATTAGTGAGTGATGTCAAATAATTCTGTTAAGATTTTCCAGAAATATTAATTACATGTCCTAAGTGATAGGTACTCCTTTCACTAGAACGGATGTGTGATATTATTATCCTATGTTTGTTCTCGATATATTGAGTCAATGCGATTGGGATAATTGCAGTTGGTAAATTGCGACGTTCTTAAGTCCACGACGATGGTGCGAAACTAACAGTTTTTCCATTTAATGACTGTGAAGTGAATGTTACGCGTGTGCGATAAGGGCAGACTGCAGTGGATCAGCAAAAAACGGACTTGAATGTTGTTACTTACGTCAGGTTAATATGTGCATATAACGTTAAAGATACCAGTGCCTCACCAGTCATTCACCCCATAGCATGTCACAACGACAAAGCATCATAGGGAAGTCTCACAATTGGATCGTAGAAAGAGATATGTCACACGCCATAACAGCCCGCGCCACCGTGGAAAACGTGATGCTTTTCAGTCCGCACAAAATCGTTAAGGGGAGTTGCGGCACCTCCAGGAATCGCAGTCACGGGCCGTCACTGCATGCCACCATACCAAGTCGCCTGCAAAAAGCAAACGGCTGATTTTTGCACCTCCGTACTGTGACACCCTCGTCGACTCGGCTGTGACTGTCTGTCCAATTCAAGTAGACTATGAAGAGGAGTGGTGAAAGCACACACACTTGTCAGTCTCGAACACCAACTGTGAACGGTTGCGATTTAAGGAAATGTTCGATCAGTGGTGCGTGACGATACCTCGAAAAAATTATGAAACGCGAACGAAGACAACGGTTTTTATTCGTTTACTCTTTGCAGTATGTGTACAAGTTTACACGAAAAAGTTTCGAACACTAATGCAAGACTGTAAATTCTTTTCTTGCCGTGCAGCGTGGTGCGCGCAAAGCTGTGTTTAAACCAGGGTTGCGGAGTCGTAAGGAGTCGGAGGTTTTTGGGTGGAGTCGGAGTCGGATTCTTAACAATACTGGGAGTCGGAGTCGGATTTTTTTGTCCGACTTCGACTTTGGATGCCCTAAGGGATCATTTATACACCACACTCCTAAATTGGGAATTCTTGTTGAAATTGAAATGGTACAATTTCTTTTGAAACTTTCGTTGAAACAGAGACTTCTTGCTGTGCACCACTATTTCCATTGATCTTAACAGCCAATTTTCATTTCTTTTATGTAAAGGAATCGGAGTTGGGAGCCGGGAGTCGAAAATTTTGGAAAGTCGGAGTCGGGAGGTGGAGTCGGAAATTTTACCTCGGGGTCCGCAACCCTGGTTTAAACTCAAATAATATGGTTTGCAACCTTGTGCTAGCCGTTTGGAGATGGAATAACAACGATGATTAGTGAGATGGTCAACAATGTTTGAAAATAGTGTTGAAAAAGTTTGTCTGTAAAAGATGTAACTTGTAAGAAAAAAGGCAACTGGCTCTGTTGCGTCTTTTTTTCCGTGAAATATTCCAAATTTGTCGGCAATGTATGGAATGGCGATGAGGGTAGGAGGGTAAATGCTTGCCACATTGAGGTGACCTCATTTTATAAACGAATTTGAACATCAAACACAGTGCAAAAATGTTTTTACCGAGGTACCCCTCTTCAAGTTTCACAAAAGTTCGAGATTTTGAAGAAAGGTTCAGATAACAATTGGCATTTGAATTTAACGGCTGGTTCGAATCCGAATTCCAAAATATTCGAAAACAAAACGTCAGCTTTTTCGATTAGTTGAAACCGAAATGGTAATATCACCATCCCGCTCTATTCGCACCTGCAGAGCAAGTTTTTTCCATTGCAACTGCGTCTACTTTGCGATCATATTTACAAAAGCTGGAAAATGCTGAACATTGTGCATTACAATGAGAACAAGCCATGAAATTCGTTATTTCACTGATGATATAATCAAGCAGCGTGACGTATTTTCGTCAAGTAAATGCAAAAAACACGTTGGAGCTTCATGCTTTAAAATTCCAGAAAGCATGTTCCTAGAACAGATTCCAAATTCTGGGTTCGATTTCAATTATTTTATAACTTTTCTAGAGTAATACAGTCTCCTGGAATGTCAGTCCCAATTCAGAATGGCAGGAAACTTGTTTATTAACTTGCTTTCATTTTTGAAGGAAGGTGCATTAAGCGTTTGCGACTGCGTGGGTCAAAACTATGAACATCAAATATTTTCATTGCATCAGATTCGTTCATTGCTGGTACCAGTTCGTTGACATTGTCAAATCGTCATGTAACAATGAAGCAATCACCAGTTTTGCATCAAAAGCAACGCAATTAGGTTCTTGCATTGCTATAGTAATCAGCAAAACTGTCGCGATTTAACCAGCAACAGCTGAACTGTCTCCATGTCATCCATGATCTCCCGTCTTCCTCTCTGGACAGATTCGAAATAACATTCCTGCATCAAGTTCAGTTTTTGCTGTTGTTGTTCAAGAAGTCTCTTCTGCATCGCCATCAACCTTTTTTCGGAGCCAACTATCAGCTGTACCGAACAGAAAAGGAAAGAACGAAAGTAAATGCAATCGCAACACTCCGCAGCACAGGTAGAAAAAAGTTTTAAAACAAATTACCCTCGTGGATTTCGACTGGGTTTTCAAATCTGCCATACGGCTTGAAATGTCGATGTGTAATAAAACCGAATTTCCTCTTTAAACAGTATGTCGTAAAAGAACGTTCTGACGCCTGGCTTTCTTTTGTGTTCAAAATTCACGAGTAACAGTTTTGCAGGACAACATCACCGTGTAAGTAATAAGGCCGAAATAAAGGGGTAAAACTACATATGCGACGCTCTGTGGAGCGTGACTGAAACAGAGTGAAGATAGATAATTTACTTGTGTACTATTTGCGACTCCTATTAAACTATTCGCCCAGCAGTTCCTGTATGCGGGCCATTAGTTGCCAACGGCTGCGATGAAGCGTTACTCTCTGACAGTATTTTGCATGTTCGATCGTATACAAAAAGGTTTGAAGCTGAACTCGGACCATTCAAAGCATTCCTTGATGCACAGAAATCGCATTAGATGCAGTTAGTTTTGATTCCGGAAGTCGACATGTCGTGCACGTGAAAGCAACATCAGTGATGGTTTTCATGTCAAGTCAGTAAAACAGCTCACCAAGTGATCAGCAGCGCATGCGTTGCCAGGTACGCAAACGCAAACTTGCTTGAAATGCACTATCGAAAAATATTCTGATGTAAATTGCTTAAAAATGGCGGTGTTTGCAAATGTGGAAGTTTAGCCTTTGCATTCACTTATTTGTCAAAAACAGTGAAAGCGTGAGCTTGCATGCACAAATTACAAGCCATAACGAGTAAATAGTGTCTTGGCTAACGAGTATGTCTACGTCGTCTATGAATGGAGTTTTTAGCGGTTATTTATTTTAAGCAGTTAAAGTTTAGATTCATTGCATTTTGATTTACCAATTTTAAAGCACCTTGCGAAAGTTGCGAATGAGACGTAGCGCTATTTTTGCTAAAGAAAGAGCCACTTTTTCGTGAAGGAGTTTCACTTCTTATTCTAAACGTTCTTGTTTCCTTAAAAAAAACACTCGAACGCACACCTGCGACCGTACAGTTCACCGGTGAAGAAGCGAAAGGTGATTCGAGTTCATGCGAAAGCTAAGCAATAATGTTAAGCAAGCTAAACAAAGTCTTACGTCCAGAGTTTCCCTTCGCATTTTTTCAGCGTCAGCCTGCAAGATTCGGACAACCATCTTGGTGTCGTCCACGTCATCTCGAGTGTGCGTCGATTCTTCGTGGGTAGTTTCGATTTGACTGCTGTGGGACGTTTCGATCCTCTCGCCAAGAATGTCTTTTGTTGATCGCACATTGGAGTGGATATCCTGTCCATAAAAAGTCGATCACAATACGTGCATGGAACATCGTTTCTTGCCTTTTTAAAAGTGGCATGTACTGCCTTAATGCATAGAGTATATTACAAAATATATACTTTATATTTGATACGCGTGTTTGAATGAGCTTTGCGCTTGATATTCGCTGTTGTACCAATGGCAACCAGCCTTGTAAAAGTCTTTTGAAACAAATCTAGGAATAAGTTGCTGGATGAAGCTCTGCTGCACATTTTGAGTATTTGAAGAGCTCATGAAAGTCGCTATGAGACGCACCCAACGACAGAGTCACTTGTAAAAAGATGTTTTAATTTCAAATGCCTCGAGTGCAGTGGCGATTCTAAGAGGGGGCCTGGGTGGGCCACGGTCCTCCAGATTTTTGGCTGGCATCCTGCTTGGCACCCCAGTTTTGTGCTTCATTTCACATTCAAGTTTGTTTGGTTGACATATACAGCAGATAACTTTCAGCCAGTAAAATTTTAAACGATTTGAAGACCTTCTGGCCCCGGTTCTGACGATATTCACAAGCCTATGTTGTGTTGATAGGGTTAATCATAACAAATCAATCTTCATTACAACGGAAAATCACCATGCAGGAGGGACATTTATGTTGGCCCCCCTACTTATTTCCTTGGAACCGCAGTGCCCCCCATTGTTTTTCATTCTAGAATCGCCACTCGCGTCGAGTGCTAGGAAAGTAAGGGGAAGCGTTCAATTTAGGAATCTCTAAAGCAAAACCGGTAGAAGATGAGTTAGTTGTAACTTACTTGTAGTTTATTCACCAAAGGAACAAATGGCAATATTTTTCTTACTATATACCCTACTCTATAGGATTAGTGATAGCAGGGTTTGGAAGTGAGTAGGTTTGATTTGGGGTGTGCGGCAAAACTCGAGTGTTAGTGAATGCAGTTGACTAAAAGTTGTCAAAAGGTGGTCCATCGTTCAGTTTCTGAACTTCGCAGTGGAGCTTTAGTGTCGCATTACTCTTGCCGAAATACTGCATCTCGGTACCACAAAAAATACCAGAGAACACCACTGTTGCAGCCGGGCTGTGGAGTCGGAGTCGAGGAGTCGGAAGGATTTTCAACCTGAGGAGTCGGATTCGCAGAAAATGTTAACGACTCCGACTCTGCGCAGACCTTTCGCTCGCCGATTGTGACTGTTTGTGCCACAAACGTGCGTAAGCGTCACATTTGGCAATTTAAGCAGCTTGGCGCTTCAACAAGAGATGATCATGGCTATTCAGATAGGCGGTAGTGCACTAACTTGCATACCTACACTCCAGGGCGAATCCACGTCAGCAGCGTCCCTCGGACTCATCACGCAACCTACACTGAGTGAATGCAACCATTCGCGGCTTGCATCACTGAAATTTCCATTTGCTCATTTCGGCTGGCACTATCGTTGCTCTGTGACGTTGGTAACGCAACAATGAATGAGAAGTTCTGATGGGAACTCGTCCATTGTTACGTAACGCACGTCACAGAATAATTATAACGCCAGTTAATCCTCTGTGTCTTAGGCTAATTCATATTAGCCCGAGTTATCGGACAGTTTATCGTTCGTTTGATATTATTCTCGAATGGAACTGTCCATTGGATTGCAATTGAAATCCAATGTTCTATGCAAACCCATTGCTTCAAAAAAATTCAATGTTTTATTTTGAAAATACTCAATTGCATAAATTTGAAAAATACTCAATTGCAGATGGCATCTCGGGCTCCAGTGGATGAGCCCGAGTAAAGCGCGAGTGAACGTATTCGAGAGAACCGTCGCTACGAACAGTACTTGTTGATTCACGTCACCTGCAATTCGAACGCGGAAGGCCAACATGGAAAGAAAAAATATGAACCCTGACAAGGCCCAATGGAAAGAGCCAAAGTTAACAATCTTAATCAGTGAAGTGGGTGGCGGCACAAACATGTAAAGCAAGCAAGCCCGCGTTCTACAATTTCAAGCGTAGTCAAAGACTCGGGCTAATCCCGAGTGCTGGAGCCGTCACTGCCAACACTTGATTTAAATGTTCTTGCACAAGGACTTTGCCCCGCAAACACGTGCTGGTGCTGACTGACTTGTCCACACTCGGCACTCCACAGTCCGATTCGATTAGAACAGGGGTTCCCAACCTGGGGTACATGCAGGGCCGGATTAAGGGGGGGGGCAACGGGAGCAATTGCCCCGGGCCCCCCGCTGTTAGGGGCCCCCCGTGATGAAATTGATTTGTTTCAAATAAAATACTCGATTGAAAAATTTCGTAATTCAAAAGCGATACAAGAATACAACTCTATTATATTCCTATATGTTGCGTTAAGTATCAAGGGGACAAGGGCCCCCAACAGCAACTGATTTATCTACAAGTTTGACTGTCTGCCAGTTTTAGTAACCGCTATTGAATAGCCTCTAATTATTTTCGGTTTTGATGAATGCAAATATATTTGATTTCGCTGGTGATTTTTTTCTAATAATCGTTCTTTTGGCATGGGTATGATTCTCTACTCGTGCATCACGCCGATTGCACAGATGTCACGAAAACATTACTATTTGCGTGCTAACAGCTAGTGGTTGCTGACAGCTGTTTAGCATCAGTCAACGTTGCCACTGGGTTCAGTCTTGTTAACATCAGATTGTTGTCTTCTTCAACATCAGATAACATCAAATGTTTACGCTACGGTTTCACATAAGCTAAATGCTTCTGTTAACAAACCTAACAAAGCGCGAGTACCTTCGTTAAATCGGAAACAGAGTGAAATATCGCCATTAAATGGAGAAATCGTTTATAATTTACGTAAAATGTTAGTTTCAACGCAGCGAAGAGAGCTTCTTTAGTTTGGAACGATAACCAAACACACATTAGGGTCAGTGGCTTAACTGGCAGGGGGCAAAGGGCGACCTTCCTCCCTGGCAAGCTCAATGTAAAAGCTGGGCCCCCTCCAGTTGACGTTTTGATATTTAGTATTCTTTAGGTTGTTTTTTGCGTTTTTCGGGATGTTTTCATTTTTTTATCTCGTACAGACATCCACGACATCCAGAGATTCACTATCTTTCTTAACTTTTTTTCTGAGTTTTGGCTAGTGGGCCCCCTTCAACTAAGCTTTCCCCCAAAAGTCAAACCTCTAGTTACGCCACTGATTAGGGTGAGAGATTGATGAAAGAAACTTAAAAATCATGAATCTAACTTATTTTCGTCCTAAAATGAGAGAAAATGTGGAAAAAAAACAAGAACCCAGTCAACATCAGATTTGTCCACAAAACATCAGACATCAGAAATTTATCTGAGACATCACATCTGATGTCATGTTAACAGGGCCTCCGAGAGAAATTCTACCAGGGGGTACGAAGACCGACACCGGGCCCATTTATTTTCTTGTTCCCTCGTCGAAACTTGTATAGCTTGTTTGTATAGTAATCAAGAATCAGCTGTCATGCTAACATTTACAAATCGTTTACTTGTTGTACTGGCAGCTGGCTTACACTGATAATTTTAGGCTTGATTACAGAAAAACTGATCTTTAACTTTCCCGAGGCCCTGTACCCACCGGGCCCGGGTACAATGTACCTCTCGTACCCCCCTCTCGTAAGCCCTGCATGTTAAAATATCAGAAGTGTCAACACTAGTTTCAGTGATTCCGAACTTTTCGTGCTGTCTCGAGGTAGCCGCAACCGAACTGCACCTTTGTTCCATCATAAAGGGCAACGTGTGGTGGAAACGCACTTTTCTTCCGATGGCTACTATCGTTGTGTTACATCCCAAACACATGAAGCTATTCAAGCCATTTACACCACATGTCATTGCGTGGTCCGTCAGAAAAGGTTTTAATCAGTCGATTCGCGGAATGAAAGAGCAGAAAACGAGATAGCAATGTTTAGCTAGCGCGATGCCGAAACTGTAATGCCATCAGGACATCAGGAGCCATGAAAAGCGCAAAGCTTCTAAGAAGAAAAATGCATGGATCTGGCACTATTAGCAAAAACGCCGCGACTGAATCACTTTTTTTAGCAAAACTTTCAAGCAGCAACGTCAAAGCAGTGGCGTTAACCAGAGCACCTGAAAATTAAGACATTAGCTTGGAAACAAGTTTCACACTCAGCCTGGCTGGCCATATTGACATATTCTTTTTCCGGTGTTTTTGTTTGTAATATCAGGTTTCTGCTTATTGTTCGGGTGAATGTTGTTTCTTGCTGAGTCACTCTGTAGTCTGTAAAATATTTTTTCCGAGTAAAAATACACCCTAGTATCCATATCACAAATTCCCTTCTCGAAGCTAACTGTATGTGAATTTGAGTAAGCACATTCTCGACTACCGGAAAAAAACAAACGGGAACCTTGCTAATCAGCGAAAACACAACTTCTACAAACGATGGCGTCATGAATTACGTCATAGGGGCCCTCCAGTAAAAATTTTTCCGGGCCCCCCTACCTTTTAATCTGGCTCTGGGTACATGTACCCCCAGGGGTACATTTGCCTATCCGAAGGGGTACATTTAAGGTTATCAATAGAAGATCAAATTATATTTGCATATAATTTATTTCCAAATATTTACACAAATACCAGTTAATATTCTTTTCAAAAATCATTATATGCTTATTGTTAAATATATCTATGAATAATCATGATAAAATGTGTTTTCATAGGAATTCTTAGGGGTACCTGTGTATCTGTCGAAATTCTGAAGGGGTACATACTTATCTGTTGAAATGCTGAAGGGGTACATTCTCATGTGTCGGAATGCTGAAGGGGTACATGGTAAGAGAAAGGTTGGGAACCCCTGGAATAAAACAAGTAAGCGGCAGGCAACTCAAAATAAAAACTCACTGTGACCTTAATCCCCAGTAGAATAGACACTCGGATTTCGCTACATTGCCAGGGAGCCGCGCTCTTTATCGTGCAGCATGGGCGAAGCACGGTAACTGTCTGACCACGAACGATAATCCTGACCTATGGTTTCTGGTCATACTTCTTTTACTGCTCTGCAACGCTTTGATTCAATTAATTGAAGACAACAGCTTCACTTCGTCATCTACGCACGGTAGCAAACTTCCTCAACGTTAAACAGACCAATAAATTTCTTAAAACAAACAAATATTCCCTAAAACGCACAAATGAGTTTCGGTTCTTTTGTCGTACAAGTCCAGTCGTATTCGCTTGGAAGTTGAACTGTAGTGATTTTCGTAACAGTAATTCATGTCGAGTTCTGCCGTTCTATCACAACATTTTTGTATTAAAAAATCCGTGTTGGCTTATTCTTAAATCTTGCAAGTTTGTTGTACTTAGTTCAAAGCAGGGTATTTGAAGTGTTTAGATAACGAAGGGAAAAGTGAATGCTCCCAAGTGGTGAAGCTAAAACTTAAACTAATTTGTTTTACTTTCTTTCTTGATTTGTAGTTGGTGGATTTTGACCTGTATAAGAGCTTGCTTGTAACATGTTCAGTTGGCCATCTAAAGAAAAAGATAGCGACACATGTGCGTTTAACAGAGCTGAAGTTTGGCAGCGTTCGACCGTAAAAACGCGTTTTTCAACGGCGTTGCGCAATATGTGCACAAGGACACCGGTATGCATATAATTTTCAATTTTACTCGATTACTTATAGTGATATCGTTTACAAGGTATCTTCTTTAATCAATTATCAGCTTTCTCTAATAATTTGAATTGTGACTTTTTCAGATGAGTATTTTTTTCTGTAAAATTAAAAGACTAATACCTGCTTGATCATATTTTGCAAAAGTGTGAGATGAACGAGCATTTACATCGATTTAAAACAAGTTTCCGTATTCTTGGAAAGCGCAAGTAGGATTTATGAATTGATCTGAAAAGAATTATAACTTTAATTAACTAATACAGCTGAAGGTCAGAGTCGGTCCAGAGTCGGAATCGGAGTCGGATAATCGAAATTGTTCGGAGTCGGAGTCGGATGATAGGCCTTCCGACTCAACAGCTTGCAGCAGCGAAGTGGAAATAATTGAAAGCGGGCAACGAAGTCTCACGATGCTACACACCTATCATGGCACAGATTGATGAGTGGCACCAAAGTGGCAGAATGCCATTATTAATCGATAGATTTATACGTTTTTATGTTACACCATTGCATAATACGCCATCACCGCCTTGAATTTGAGGAGTGTGAATACACGTAGTGAAACCATGTGAAATATAATTATTATATGAAGACGCAGCATGTAGACTAAAGACATTAGCAAAATGGCGCAGGTAAAATGAATGTCTCCTTGTTTTCTTGCACCACAAAATCGACTCACTTCTGCATATTTTTGTGCCTCTATTTTCACTTCCAGTACTTTGTCTTGAACGTTTCGGAGATCTTGTTTCGCGTCGGTCAATTCGATCAGAAGATCTTCGACCTTATTCTTAAGGACGTCCACGCCACCAATGATGCGTTCCATATTGTTCAAGTAATCCGTTGGTTCTGTCTGCAAACAAATAGCATGACGCACAATGCATAGCGCTCAGTGCTCACTTTCATTCGATATGTTCTTGCATGCTTCATTGGATTTATTGATAAAGCAAAAGGTACCTACACTTTTTTACCGACGTCAACAAAGTAGATGCTGAAAACTGTTTTGTTCGGTATTTGGCCTGAAATGCAAAACCGTCCTTGTTTCTTTGGGGTCACTAAAATGTCAATAGGATGATTAACCAATCAAACCATGCCCAAAATAAATGTCAACAAACAGAATTTTGAAGATACTGGCTATTTTCTGTATTTTCAAATAAAATGACCCACTTGTCTTTCATGTTTTTTTGCAAACTTTTACTCCGGTATTACTTCGATCTAATTAAAAGACGAAGAATATAGGCTGTGTAACAAGGGGGTATACAGTACATTATCTTGAAAAGTTTGTTGAGTGCTTGACCCTGTCGATAAAGCAAGCTTATGTTTGTCTCAAACTTGTGTCGTATACGGGTCGCTCTGTCTTTCACCGATGGCCTAATGCAAAATATCTCTGTTACAATTAATGAACCGTCTGTTTGGACCAAGAAAGCTCGTGATGGTATTGCTCGCGGTAAATGTAAAAATGTTCGTTCATTCATTCATTTATTTTCACCGTGACTTTTCCTCTGAGGAGGTTGTGTGGGCAGTACAGGCAGCCCTAGATGAATTCGAAATGCTTCAGTCTCTGATAGTTCTGCAGGCTTCACACCAAGACGTGTCTAAGCAAGTTCGGCGATGTAACCACGTCACCTGGTCCTTGGTCGATCTCTGGATCGCTTTCTGGTGGATGTCGCCAGCAGGACTCGCCTCGCCAATCTTTTCTAGGTCATTCTGACGTGTCCCAACTATGGCAGCTGGGATCTCTCGTTTCGTGAAAGGGGCTCGACATTCAGGGCATTACGAATTTCACAGCTGCCACTTTGTCGCGAAGTGTCACGCCGTGAACTCTTCGCAAAACTCCCACATCTGCCGCTTTTACTTGAGATAGCACTTTTCTAGTCATTACCCAAGATTCATGACCATAGGTGAGAATCGGAAGAAAGACTGATTTGATTACTGATACCTTTGTGGTTTTTGAAAGCTTCCGTTTTTTCACGACAGAACAATAAGATAACGCGGAACTGCGTTTGCTTTACCAATCCGTGTATCAATCTCCTTCTTCCTTCTGCCAATTTTGAATACCGTGCCAAATTACTTGAACTTCTCTATCTGCTGTATTGTATTCCCTTTTACTTGCAGCGTGCACTGGCTTCGGTTTCGGGAGTATGCACTACCTCGGCTGGTTTAGTCCTAATTTAATTCCCGCTTGGTCGCACGCAGCTAAAAATCGGTCAAGTGCATGTTGAAGGCGCTTTTCAGAAGAGTTAAGCCAGGCCCGTAGTGACGGGGGTAAATTTTTTGCGTCCCCGAAATTTTGTTGTGCCCACAGTGTAGGACGTTTACGCATTTCATCTTTTTAGAAATTCCACAAAAAGAGCTTTCCACGGATGAATGATCTCTGATGACGTCCAACAGTCAATCAACCATGAGATAGTTAGCACGCCTAGCTCGGTCCCCGGACGACCTGCTATAAAATTCGTTTCTCTGCCCCTGAAGAAGAAAACAATCTGAATTAATTCTCACCTCGTTTTTGTCCAGATACTTGACAATGCGTTCTGCAGAAAGATCTGGGTTTTGCAAAAAAAGCTTTTTGAAAAAATTAGCTTTTCTGTATTTGTTGATTTCTATTGCTTGCTCGCAAATGCAAAACTTTTTTCGAAGAAATTCGGGAAGAGAGAATTCGACTTCCAAAGCCAAGTCAACCTTTGAAATAAAAGTCGAGTGAGTGGAAACTAAAGACATCGAGAAAATGAGGGGATATAATAAGATGAATAGAATTATCCTGTTAATTTGGTTAGTTCGTTTTTTCTTCTAAACATTTCAATGCTTCATCGTAATGCACCTGTAGGAGAGTTTTTCTTCGACAATTTTATGCACTTTTTTTCAAATAGTTGCCTTTTTGGGATAAGCACTTGCCAACCAAGTAAAAGTGCAAGTTACAAAATTTGAATTTGCTACTTTCACAAACAACCGATTGCCAGTATGGGCAAACGCGGGACCGTAGCCACTGAGGGATATTTAGGAGCAGTGCTCCCCTAAATTATGTTGTGCCCAGAAAAAGTTGTTTTAAACGTATAATAAAAACAAAAATCTTGCCCCCACAAATCGTATTTTGAATCCCCAAACGTTAAAACCTGGCTACAGGCCTGTACAAGCGTATTACCATTTGAGCAAACCTTTTCTCCAGAATTCTAAACAGTTAATAAAAATTATAACAGATATGGATGGCCAAAAACATTTATTACTTTTGATGATAAATTGATAAAGGCAACAGATATAAAGGATCAAAACATTCCTGTTGACAACTGACAATTTCTATCAGTGAACTGAGGAACATTTTGCAGATCTTTGGTGAATTGTGGTGCATTCACAATTTTCTTCTGTGTCACGTTGATATACAAATCAAAATAATTTGAGGACATGTTGTCATAAAGTGTTATGGGCTACGTTTGGATGACTTAGATATTAGGCATTTGTAACATTTAGGCCTACGTGAGACTTTGAAAATGGTGAATAACCACTAGCTGTGACATGATTGAAATGGTTGCAGGTCTAGGTGCTGTTCTTTATGTCCCAGCGCAATCGGCATGTTTGGTTGAAACTGTTCGGAACACGAAGCATACAATTTCTGCGACAAATAGTTAAAAAAAATTTATCAGGCAGACCCTGAAAACTTGCGTTATGATTTATAGCATTTTGGAACTCCCTATATGAATGTTGTAGACAGGTGGCCAGTGGCGACAAGGTTTGAAACCCTTGAAGTTTTCATTTGGTTTAGACAAGTATCACTTTATACAAAGCAAGCCAAATATTTCCTCAATGCAAGGGCGGATCCAGGGGGTAATTAGGGCGATCGCCCTCCTTGAACCCACGGAAGTAACTTTATTCACCATAATTTTGTACAATTCGGAAAACAACATTCGCGATATAAGGCCATTCTGTTGTCTATTGTTTTGTCACAACAGTTTTGTGAAGTATAGTTCATCTCTGTTACAGTATAGCGAAGCTGTTATGAGACATGACTACCAGATATTATTGAAATTGCCCCTTCTAAACTTACTGGCTGGATCCGCCTGCTTCAATAAGTTCTAAATTTTCTACCGTCGTTCGTGAGCGATTGGCCTTCGTCTTACTTGCCCCTGAACCTCAAGTTTTTATTCAGACCCCGTGAGATAAGCTACAGGCAAAGCAATAGCCCTGCTTAAGATAGGAACGCCGCATATGCAGTGGTAAATAAGAGATAAACATGACCACCGAGAAACCTCGACGGGGCCTTTAGTTACAATACTAAGAATGGATACAAAATTGTTACAAAATCTGCACAACAAACAAAAGTTCATTATGCTCAGTTATACCAAAAATCAACCGTCAAGTAGATCATTTTGGTTCAAAGTATCAGTCAAACGCAATCTCACGTTGCGAAAAACAAATTAAAAGCAAAATTTTCTGTGTACCTGAGGTCGTTGGCTAAAGTGAAAGTACGGAGGCTGCTCAACTACAAGTTTCAATTTATGCAAGTTTCACATCTTATTCTTGATCGCATCGGCATCATTGTGCCCCAAAAGGCGGAAATGCGAGCTTAGCAAGTGCTACTTAATACGTTTGAATCTTCCACCTCGGCGATAACTTTGTGAGTTGGAAAAGTCCTTGTATTTGATGACAGACGTTGGTTATTACACAGGCCTGAGTAATTTTAGATTTTGAAGAAATTTTGAGTGAAAGGAACCCAAAAAAACGAGATCAGTGTGAGGTGTTTTCGCAGATTTGTAGTCCCATCAGGTGGTAAAGCACAGGTGCAGTATCAGCCATAGAAAGGAGCTTAATTTCAACATCTACGAAACAGCTTTCAAGCGAAACCAACTACAGGTGTATGCTTTTGCAAAATCCAAACCATGGAATGGTCCCTATGATATCTAGAAATATCATAAATGAAGAAATGGTCATTGACCATACCTGCATTTGGAACCTTTCCAAACTGGCGTTTTCTTGCACTTCCATGATGTCGCCCACAGCCAAACCAACCTACGAAAAATAAACCCCATGCAATGCTAACGCCGATGCTTTGTCAAGTATACAACAAAAAAGTTGAGTTGCGGAATCTACTTATTAATACAGTCAAACTCTTGACGTTTGTGGAAGTTGAGGTATTGCTGAATGCACTATACTTGCTAAGACGTTTCGCTACATTTGAAAATTGCTTTTATTGAAAGTCCAGGACGATTTAACGGTTCTCAGATTTTATGTTTGGAATTCGTTTTACCGTTACACCACTTAATTTTTATAAAACAGGCATTTCTAACACGACGTTTTTTACATGTAAGTGAAATTAAAAATATTAGATGTTGTTTAGGAATTCGTCACAACTGTTTTCATCTGTTGCTTGTAGAATTTTAATTGGCGTTGCAAGTTTGCTTTTTGAATTGTTTTTAACATTACTATGTTCAATCTAACCTGGAGATGAGACAATTTGTTTTTTGCAATATTATAAATACTTTTGCAGTATTTTCAATATTACTTTTTCATATAAAAAAAAAATCATCACAGATTTTTAAAAAATCTCTGAATTTGTAATAACACTCATTTGAACAAAAAATAATTACAGTTTTGGGGTACTGGCTTTTCTTTCGAGATTGTTTCGAGATTGCAAATTGTGGTACAACTTTTATTGCTTTTGTAAATTACAAAAATCACAGTTCACCTTCTGCCAGCATGCAGTACTTGCTAATCGCATTCGGCTGTAATATTGTTATAAAATTATTTGATTAATTGGACAGTTTTAGGTTTCCTTATTTGAGAAAATTTTGTAGCAGATCAATAGCTCGAGAGTGTGTCTTTATTTTTAAAGAACTAAGATGCAACGATATTAGACAAGTTTAAATATTTTGATTGGAGATACGTCGGGAGGGTACGTGGCAGAAGGGAGCAAAAACATCTTTCGCCCTTTTCTGTTAAAAGTGACCCTCAAGAAAACCTTTATTATAATATTTCGATTTGCTGCTGTAACACGAGATAATCGCACAAGTTAAATAAACTTTTTACAAAATTGTTTGAGGCCTACCAGCAAATTCATGATGACAATCACAACCACGACAATGGAAATGACAAATACGACCACGCTGACATGGCGCGAATACACCTGAAACAAAATGCAAGGTATGTAACGCGACGTTTCTTACATTTTGAATATTTATTGCCAGAAATTTATGGAAGCAAATGAGCCAAGAAGATGAATGACCTAACTGACACTTACCCGGATGTAATTACAGTACGTTTTGCGGTGGGGAGCAGCCTTCTACATTAAAAAAATTGATGCCATTTTTCAGAAAATTGATGAAATGTCAGAGTTTTCTTTTGCATAATTTGAAACTTTTTTCAGCCACTCATGGTTTTGCAGTTAAGTCAAGTTTTTTGTGCACTTCGAAGCAGTCCCAGATTAACCTCTGTCAAGTCAGAAATGTTTTTTACTGATTGAATGAAACCAAATACATTTCACCACCACTCAGGAAAGACGTATTTGCACAGACAAGAAAAAATAGGCGAAAAACAAATGCTTGACATAAATCAACACTTTTTACGTGAACGGTTTTGCTCGACACTGCGTTCAAGAAAAAACATCTTTAAATGATGCGTCCACATGTTACTTTTGTATCACAAGGTAAGCTTGCGAAAAGACTTTACCGATGTTAAGAAATATTGTACAGGTATGCTGTTTGACACTTGAAAGAATGTGTTTTGGTAGTTGACCTCCCCTGCCATCATGACAGCCACTGTTACATATGACCAATACCAATAGTGGAAGGCTTTCTGCGTGAAAGAACAAAAGAAGTGTTTGATGAACGTATGAACACAACCAGTGAATGACATTAGGTTGTGTCCGAGACCAAAAATGTGCCTTAAAGCGTCAATTCTTCGAAAGCGTTTTTCAGCTCTTGAGCAAATTTTCACAAAATACACAAGTATTACTTTACTTAGAAACTTGTTTGACAACCGCAGTTTTTCTGATGTAAGTTGCGAAAAACGAAATTGTACGAGAATGGACTGTTTTTTTTAACCTTAGGCAACGTAGGCATAACGTTGGCAATCCACCCACCGACTAGGAGAAGAAAACGTGCAATCCACTTGCAGCCACATTCGAATACAGCTGTAAAGTTTGGGTTAACATCTAACAAAGCAGATGGTGGTCAAGAAGGCTAACGTTGGCAAATGCTAATCACTGCAGTGTTTAAAACTCACTAACGAAAAGGTTCTTGACAAACAAGCAAATGTAAAAACAGATTATTTTCTAAACTTACAAATTTGGGACATCTGGTCTTAGTTTATGTTTTTGTGGTAGACTGTTGAAAAGACTATGTTTATTCCGACTATGATTTCAAGCTGTTGGAAAAAATGAAACCGAATCAACCTTTCCAGTGTTTTGACAAACGTACTTGGTACTCTGGGAGATAAAAACATTCGAGCCTCTCCGTGATTACCTATTGTGTATAACTATTTTGCCTTGACACCGTACATGAGCTTAATTTCATTGAAAACTTGAATAAATCAGAGTACCTGGTTCCCAAGCAGGATGCTGTACGTCAGCGCAAAACCCAGTAACAAGAGAAACAGAAACAACGAGAATTTTGCAAAGGTTTTAAGGACATCGGTGAACATCACGACGAAGATACCGAACTTGGGAAGTTTTCGAATATATAAAAGGAGAACCATCCACGAAAGGAAAACAGAAAATGCCCCGATCTCTTCCTGCCATTGCTGAAACACAAACATCAACCTTTGTTTAAGCTGTTCGGTTTGAAATAACTTGAAACCCTGCTCTGATAACTGACAAAAACTGATACCATTGCTTTCATATGCCAAAATGATCAAAAATTATTCCAAACAGTTTGGGAGCACAGACACGTTTTCCAAATACTCAACAATTATTTTTAAGCTCGTCTGACCTGAAGACACAAACTTGTACTTTGAAAAATATTTGTTTCAAAACCAAACATATTTTCCCTCAAAAAATGTCGGAGGTGCGCATAATTAAGACCCTAAAAAGGCAGGAAAATACAGAAATTCCGCCAGTCGCCCTTATTGGCGGTCGGTTGAAGATCAAAATTATGTTCTGCTCAGAGCGTGTGGTTCCAAATACAACAGAAGTAAATGAAGTTTTGACATAAAAATATGTTATTTTTCGGTAGTATTTTGTACGCCCATGAGGTTCCTCTGGCAAAAATGACAATATTTCTGTTACAGTTTAAGTATGAACAACCGAGGTTGACCGTGAGTCATACCAGGCGACTCGGCATGTCTTATCAGCAGCTTGCCTCGTGTGACTCAATTACAAAGCTTGCTCGTGCATCATAATGTCAACTTTGTTTTTGGCAAAATCGCGTTGAAAACGTCACGCACAGTTTTAGTTTCACAAATGTTAGGTGCGCACTCCCATCTTGGACAACAATGTTTTGAAGGCTGCCATTCGAGTTTTTCATCATCATGTAGACCTTTAGTAGCTGAAAAATATTTAAAAATTGATACGCGCTTTGGGCCAATAGAAAATTTTGAATATTCACGCAGTAATTAATATTCGTAAGATGACAGTTTTTCAAGAAGCAGGTTTCTCGTAACTGTTTCATTTCAGCAGATGCATCTGCAGAGTACCAAGTAGAACTTAATCGTGTGAACATAAAATTTTGGATGAATGTTAGATCCGTGACAAGTACGTGGAGCTTTTTCAGAAACGTAAACTTTTGATTTCGATGTTTTTTCACTTGTTTGAATTAAGGACAATCCTCAGTGAACGCGACTTGTAAAAATTTCAGTTTTCTCGCTTCCACAAATCCACCCATGCGGTTGATAGCCCGGTTATACACAATGCATAGACTTACTTGTCTGAGGCCAGTTTGCTTCTGGACACTTTGAAGGTAAATCAACTCCGAATTGTTCACGTTGCTGTTGGTCAACTGGGGCAAGTCGCGAAGCTGATATGACGGAAAGTCAAGCGTGAGCAGCAACGTGAGCAAGTAAAGAACGACGGTGACCACGTTCATGAAAGTGACGTACGCCGTTAGTTGCATCAAGAACTGCAGCAGCTAGAAACAGTAAGGTTGCTAATGAATGAAAGAGATGTGGGATCTCAAAATCACGTTGCATCTCTTTGTTACTGTGAGGTTAAAATGCCAGATGGATATTGTTGGACGTCGCACATAGACTAGCATTGCATTATCAGTAAACGTTTGCTCGTGATACACTCACTCGCGTTCGCAGCAGCATGGGCGGGTGTTGCAACGTGTATTTCAAGTTTCAGTGCGAGTTTTCTAACGGCCTTGTTTTTTAAAACCTGAAGATGTAGGTGATTTCTTGCAACGTGTATTTCAAGCACACGTGTGAGCTTTCTAACGGCCTTGTTCTTTAAAACCTGAAAGTGTGGGTGTATTTCAATGTGTAGGTGTATTTCTTGCAATGTATATTTCAAGCACACGTGTGAGTTTTCTAACGGCCTTGTTCTTTAAAACCTGAAGGTGTGGGTGTATTTCAAGGTGTAGGTGTATTTCTTCCAACGTGTATTTCAAGCACACGTGTGAGTTTTCTAACGGCCTTATTCGTAAACCTGAAGGTATGGGTTTATTTCAAGGTGTAGGTGTATTTCTTGCAACGTGTATTTCAAGCACACGTGTGAGTGTTCTAACGGCCTTGTTCTTTAAAACCTGAAGATGTGGGTGTATTTCAAGGTGTAGGTGTATTTCTTCCAACGTGTATTTCAAGCACACGTGTGAGTGTTCTAACGGCCTTATTCGTAAACCTGAAGGTGTGGGTGTATTTCAAGGTGTAGGTGTATTTCTTCCAACGTGTATTTCAAGCACACGTGTGAGTGTTCTAACGGTCTTATTCGTAAACCTGAAGATGTGGGTGTATTTCAAGGTGTAGATGTATTTCTTGCAACGTGTATTTCAAGCACACGTGTGAGATATCTAACGGCCTTATTCTTAAGCCTGAAGATGTGGGTGTATTTCAAGGTGTAGGTGTATTTCTTGCAACGTGTGTTTCAAGCACACGTGTGAGTTTTCTAACGGCCTTGTTCTTTAAAACCTGAAGATGTGGGTGTATTTCAAGGTGTAGGTGTATTTCTTGCAACGTGTATTTCAAGCACACGTGTGAGTGTTCTAACGGCCTTATTCGTAAACCTGAAGATGTGGGTGTATTTCAAGGTGTAGGTGTATTTCTTGCAACGTTTATTTCAAGCACAAGTGTGAGTTTTCCAACGGCCTCATTCTTAAACCTGAAGGTGTAGATCAGGTTTTCTCAACCGGAGCCCTTGGCCTCCCTTGGAGGCCACGGAGCGGTTCTCCGGGTGCCACGAGCAGAGACTTTTACTAAATAGCTCTGCCGTGACGTTGCAAACCCTATTGATGGTCAGGAGGCCACAAGTGCTGAGAATCTTTGGAAGCGGGTCACAAACCATGAAAGATTGAGAACCACTGGTGTAGGTTATTGCAGCATCAAGGGCTCTCGCGCAAACACAGCCTAGTGTTGTTCCTCCACAATGGCAAGGCAACTTACCTCACGACCCAGATTGAAAGCTGACAAGATCAATAATGTCCACTCGAGATGAGTAATTGCCACGCCTAATTTTACGCACGTGGCCGGCTGGGGATTCTGTGATAACGTCAACAGCTCCCTACGGTAGTAAATGCACTCCATGCTACAAAAAATAAATAGAGATAACACCATTACCAGTATTTCTAAAGTATTCAGATTTATGAAAATATTCGACCTTTATTGAAGTTAAACCACTACATCATTTTTCCAGGGAAATTATTCACTCTTAACTGAAGAGTGTTAGCGTAAAACATAGCCTGTTTTTGCAGGTGTAGTAATTTATTGCATGTTACCTTATACAGTAGATTGGACAGAAGGCCAAGCTTACACAAACGTAGTTAAACTAAATGAGCTTTATTACATTGGACAAGACAGTACTTGTAAACTGATATACGAGGTATAGCAACTTTTGGCATGAAGCATGTTCCGGTGTGATGAATGCCAAAATGAATTTATTTCGATCAGGCGTGACAATCATGTGCTTGCTTTTTACAAACAAAATTTCCGGATGGCCAAAATTTAAACGTAGGCCTAAGTTATTTCATGACAATTGTTACGAACCAATATAATGCTCAACTTGTTTGAAGAGTCTTGCAGATATTGTTTCCAAGTCAGCAATATGTGTTCAGTGTTGGACACTGCTGCCATTGGCGATTTGACTAAAGGCGAGAAAAACAAAACTTGCACACGTCATCAGGAGCGGATCCAGCCAGTAAGTTTAGGGGGGATCGATTTTCAGTAATATTTGGTAATTAAGTTTCATAACGGCTTCGCTTTTCCTGTCAGAGTGATGAAGTATACTTCACAACACTGCTGTGACAAAACAAATAACGCTAAAATGGCCTTGTATCGCAAATGCTGTTTTCCGAATTGTTCAAAATCATGGTGAATAAAGTTACTTTCGCAGGTTTTAGGGGATGATATCCCCAATCGCCCCCTTGGATCTGCACCGGCACGTCAACGTAAACTTCAAGCGTGTCCGTGCCAACTTTCAACAAAAAACTCACGAGTCTGTTGAGATGTTGTATTCAGCGGATGATGCGCTGATCACACCTGCGGAGTTAACAGAATCTGGTGAATTGCGCAAATATGTGCAACCGCAGGCGTAGTTAGTGGGGCCTAGGCGGCCATGCCCACAATTTTTTAAAACATATAGTCATTTTGTGCTTTGAGAGGCGTCATCCAAAACAAAATAGTGTTATTCGCCTGAAATCAAGCAATTCCCCCCAAACATTTTTTAGCCCCTCCCAAATTTTTGGACTGGCTACACCACTGCGTGCAACCATTGTTTCAAGAAAAATGTTAAAAGTCAAAACATTTAAGTATCGGAAAATCGCCCATCAAACAGTAGACAAGATTGCCTGAAACGACTTTTTGGTGCAGCTTCAAATGTGTTCAGATTTTAAATGACAACGAAAAATGATATAAGTTACTTTTGTGTGAGACCGTATGAGTAGACGAAACGAGAACTCGGAGAAAAATCTTATAAAGGTGTTGCAGCATCAGTCCTTGACCTATTGCAGCGAAGACACATTGCCCAGCTCTTGCTGTGACTGAATTTCTCAGAAACGTACTGTATGACTTTTATTCGTAAGTTTGTAAGTTGATTGAAAACTTTCAAGATAGGCGTGACTTTAAAAAGCTTTCGAAAGCTGTCTTCAATTTTGCCTTTCTGCAAGATACATGGTTAGAAATGAATCCACCCGATTTTAGCGATAAATTCAAGAAAACCGTGCAATGCTATTTACATTTTTTAAACCATCTGTTCAGAACCTTGTTAAAGTAACACAACCCACCGGCAGCTACTTTTCTTCGTTCCAACATTTTCAACCAGTCGATTTGATAAAAGAAAGGAATTTGCTCCATGAAAACGTTCAAAGCAACCAGGTATATGAGGTAGATGATAAGACCAATGTAGTACACGTACCTTCCAAACTTTTGCCACTTATAGCTTAACAGACCAAGTACCACTGGGTGCTTCAACAGAACGTTGCACTTCGCTCTCACCTGAAATAACAAGAAAGTACTGTTGCCACCAGTGGGGATTTAACGGGAGGCGAGGAAGGTGCCTGCCTCGGACCCCTTTTAAGGGGTCCATCTCGAGGTGTTTCGCGCATAAATTTATCTCAATTTTGATGAAAAACGTATCCACTCTCACTCATATAATATACTGCGAAGCAGATCATAAGTAAGTACTCTGCTTTCAGAAGGGCTGCCAAGCCCCAACAGCAATTGCAGTGTGCAAGTGAACTGCTTTAAACGTTGCCCCCAACACCAACTGCATTGTACAGGTACTCTTCTGTAAAAAGGGCCCCCAACAGCAACTGCAATGTGTCAGTACTCTGCTTTTGAAGGGCCTCAACAGCAACTATAATGTGTAAGTACACTGTTTTCAAAATGGCCCCCAACAGCAACTGCAATATGTAAGTACTCCGCTTTCAAAGAGGCCCCAATAACAACCGTTTTTTAAATACATGTTTAAGCAGTTATGTAGACTACTTGCGGTAGCAATGTTTGCAAAATTTATATGATAAATTATTTGCTACTTTTGCACATTTTTAAAACAATATACAATAGTGTTAAGGCAAGATGAGGCAGCTTTGACTCATCCAGCCTCAAAGCTTTTAAAAACAAGTCTTAGGTTGGATGCTTTTGTAAGTATGCCATGTTCTTGAATATAATTAAAAGGATCAAATTCGAAACAAATTTAGTGTTTTGAATCTACTTGTTTGTTGCCTGTGGTTTCATGGAGTCACTTGAGGACAAGGCTGTGAACAAATTCAGGAAACCAAGTGTTTTTTCAGGGGGGAAAGTGCGTTATAAACGTTTTAGTTTATAGATGGTTAATGCAGAGAAATTGGGCGCTAAACTACAGAAGTGGGGGCGATGCCAACTTGCTATCGCTTAACTTTTATGTGTTGCTAGCTTTGTCTACCGAACTTTCAGTTTTGTATCATGAATACCCATTTGCATTTTCTGTTATATCAGTCATGGCGTAGTCGCAGGAACGTATCCACGGGTGGCCCGCATATCCACTTCCTAGACTTGATCAAAAGTGCGTATCACGGTTGACTCGCCGCAGTCCAGCATCAATGATCGCCACTCATGTAACGTTTTCAAATATGCTGGACCGACGTACGACGCAGTCACCACAAATCCAAGTCGGTAATGGAACCAAAATTGTATTGAGGGAGGCTGGCAACATCCGCAGCCACAGCTTTTCGAAAATCCTGTCCCAACTGTTCCAGATTGCTGGTTGGGTGAGCTTTTGCCAGAATAGGCTATTCTGCACAGAATGCATTTGCGACGTCGTGTTGCAACACGAGTAACGCTGAAGATTATCGATTACCCCCAAACGGAATCACGCAAAATAGTCGAATACCATTGACCAACCCTTGAAAAGCCTTTGCTTAAGGAACATTTCTTCCCTTAGCATTGTTTTGAAAGCTGTTTTAGACATTTGATAAAAAAGCAAATGCATTGCTGGAATTTGAATTAATGTTTCTATAAACTTTTTTAATGTGGTTCATGGACTAGGGATGTTATTAGGCGCTTTGCCTTTTCGTAACAATATCCATTGTTTTGTTGAGATTGTGAAGCAACAATGAAACCACAACACGAGTATTTCAAAGCTTCGTAAAAAGATAAAAAGATAATTTTTGATATTATGCGAGTGTAGACCTATTGCAAAAGCCGCCACATTGCTAAAACTAGTTAAAACAGTTTACAAAATTTTCAAAATAACATCATTGCGGTGTATTTTTCGCATTATACGGATTTTGTGCTTTTTACGCTATTTTGTATTATTAGGTGCATTCCCTTGTCTTGATGTGAAGATATGAAGCAAGCTTTAATCACAACCAAGGAATATGTTACACTCTGTTATACACAATTGTCTGAAAAATAAATTTTACTTCTAGTAAATAAAAACCTATCTATAAACTGTCATTGTTCAGAAACTCTCAGTCTCCAAACAAGTAGAAATTCTTTTATTCTTCTTATGAAAGGAAAAAGGCTTGCTACTTTTACTAAGCTTTCCTCTGGGCAAAGAGATTTAACAATATACTGACCATCAACATCAAAGGATGGTTTCTCCGGAGCAAACATGATTCGTCATAATAAGAGTAAGCTTCATCAGTCACGTGACCAGTTTCGTCATAAACCTTTCAATAAAAGCAATCGCGTTTCATTTGCTTAAAGATGAAACACTTTTTGCACAATCTGAAGCGTGACTGGCAAAATCAAACCACACAAAATTAAACAGCATGATGTTTCCCATTATTTTAATCGATTGCTGTGAATAAAGGTAATATTTTATAATGCATGCATGTAGGTCGGGCTTCTTAGCAAAAGAATATGTAAATGTCATTGCCAGGGAAAACTGGAGAAACAAAAGTGTTGCTGCTGTTCTGTTCGTGGTGATTTCTTACGTTGTAGTTGTCATCTGCAGGCGTAACAGCTCGATTTCCCGTTTCTGTGTTTGCCATCCAACGACTTGACGAATACCCATCGTCCAGCAGCTCGTACAACATTGTTACCTACAATATGAAACATAATTTCGCAATAAACTGCAACTATCTGCAAATTAGCTGCTACATCCGGCAACACGGTTGCTTGCCTGCGAGAAAGTGGTGTAAACGCAAAACCGAATGATCCCTTACAAAAGCAGATAAGCATTTTTTGAAGAAACTTAATTTGTTTTATTTTTTACAAGTAACCGCATTTCCGATATTGAAAACAGAAAAATTACTAAAACGAGCATTTTTCACTTACACTGAAATTGTCGTCATCTTTCTTCTTTCCATTACCTTGGAGACATTGGTTGCACACTATTTCAGCCATGTCTTCCATCTTCATGATCAGTTTTCGCATGGGAGTAATCGAGTGACCTAGCAACAAACAAAAGCTACAGTCTTGTTGCGTTGTGAAAAGAAAAAAACTTGCACAATTTAGAAACATTAATGGCCCAAAACATATATACAGATAAACTTTACATGGTTTAGCGTTACATGTTTTTACAAAAACTCTGATTTGTTGAGAATCGCTCGATATTACACTTCTTGATTGCTAATGGAAAAAAGCGGATGTTTAAAATGGATTGATCCCGTCATAGATTAAGATGCACTCAAACCTATTTTTACTGGCGTATAACATTGAAACGCCGTATACAAGATAAGGGAATGTTTGAAAATATTATACAATTTTTGGTGGTCGAGAAAATTTTGAGCGCAAGATAAAAAAATATTGTTTAGTATGGGAATGCCCGTTGACGCTTGCAATATTATGATCTTATGCTTCCAGAAAAGTTAAAGAAAGGAAAATTTCAATCGGATTTTGCATGCAATTATTGCACTGGCTATGTGTTACAACTAGTTGAGCTGGCGTCACCAAAACTGGTAGACTGGGTTCGAATACCGGGTGGGCCATACCGAACACGTGAAAACGGTGCTTGCGTCCTGGCCAGTTTTTGCTCTTGATTGATGGATTGGTGCAAGTGAACGGTTCACGGCGGAACTGCCACGGAACAAGCGGAGATGAGTGCCTGCAGACCACTGGTGATGCTCCGAAAGGAGCACAAAGGCAATATAACTGAACAGAAATATTTCTTTTGCTAAATGGGTATGTGAAGTATTTTGATCGGGTCAACTAGGGACTATAACTATGCTTTGCTAAAATTGTTTTTTTTAATCGTCAGCTGCTTATTTAGCCCTTGCAGTGGGGAGATTTTTGCGCTACCTTTTCTTCATCAAAATAAGTTGGTAGAGTTAAAAGGACAACATCGTAGCAGCCATCTGCGATTTCATAAAGGTCTATACGTTGATGACGAGATAACTTGAGATAGCAACTTTGAAAGAAACGTTCTCTGATTACAGTTTCTACACTAATCACGCAAAAATGGAGGATTTCACCTTTTCAGAGGTGAACGTCTATTTGTTGACACGTTCATGTCAACTGTTTAACTTGTTAAAATTGGCTTTGTTTATGGGTATACCGTAGGATGGATCAGATTTAGAACAAATTGATATCGGCGTTGTTTTGCAAACTGCATTACAGTTTGCGTAAGCTTTGAATTTTATGTAACCACTTAGAGGACTGAAAGATTACTTCAAATCTTCGAAAAAGTATTTTCAGGTTTTCTCAAAGTCCTTTAAAACGCATGTAGCTTTTTCGCTCCAAATCATTACTAATTGTTTTTGTGGGGATAAACGCTCTTTCTCCAACTGAGCGAAGCATTTCTTGTTTCATTTTGCAAGCTGTGCGATCTCCGAAACAGGAAGTCAAGGGAATCAGCTCAATTTTACGATGTGCCACGCTTTCTTACTATTTTGAAATTTTGATTAACAACACAAGGATGCGAATGCCATATACACCGTAAGTACGCTACATTAGAAAGTTTAAAAAAGATAGAACAATAATTTCATTTACTCGATTTGTACTGCCTCTAAAGGTGGAACCAGTGGTTTGCTGGCGCCAATCTCCGTTCATTCTGCGCTACGCAGCTACTTTATCAAGCGAGCCAATGGTAGCAGCGAACGTGAAGATTTTACTTTCACCCAGACATGGCCGCCGGTCAGGAGGCTGAACACACCGCAAGTACCGTTTTTTAAGTTTTCGGTATGACCTGACAAGGCATCGAACCCGTACATGTGCTAATTGCTCTACTTACGGTGCAACTGATTGGGAAAGGTTTCATGAAAATCTAAATCAAAACAAAATTCAAAAGTTTCAGTGACCAATGCTTGAAGTTCTGATACTGTTCAAATAAAGCGATCTAACAAACCAAAACGGTGACTTGTGTATGCTGTTCTGTCAGGATCATTAACTCCTAATTTCCAGGTTCGACAATTAAATGTTTAAAAAGCGTTTTAGAAAATGTAATGCAAATTAGGTTTGTAAAAATTGGCTGTATAAACAATTTTTAGGGTTGAAAAACAAAAACAAATTTTTAAATTCGCAACATGAAAACTTGTTTTTCGTTTCCGTGCAATTACACGTTTTTCTACCATCATTTCAAGCAAAAACTCTTACTTGATTTTTACAAGTCGTTAAACTAAACCCGCAACAGTGTTGCCTAACCAGTTCGAGAATAGACGTAGGCGTTTTTCAGCGATTCCTTCCAAGTTTCGTGTTTGATCAGGGTTAAAACGCAGCTACGTTGACCAAAATCGATTGCGTAATCCAGGGCATTGCGACCGTCAATAGACCGGAAAGAGACGTCAGCTTTCCATTCCAGCAAAAGGTTGACGACCTCCATATGACCCCGCTGGCAAGCCAGATGCAGAGGGCTTATCTGTTGGAACAAAAACAATAAGCGTGTACAACTCGTATTCCAAAAGAGTGTCGTACTAACAGGCACTATTTTGTAGAGATTCAGGTTCTTCGCTAAGACGTCGCGAAGAGAATTTTTCATGACTTCAGGTCACGCGAACCTTGCTGCATTGAAATGCTGCACAGGTTACCTGGTTGCTACTCACATGCAAACGACACGAGAAACAGTAAGAACTACTCTTACAATGAGTTTTAGTTATAGTGGGGTCAATCGATCATTATTTTGACAAATGCTAGGTCCACCCATAGGCGCAGCAAAGGGGCCATGGCCTCCACATTTCTAACATGTCTAGTCGTTTTTCGAGAGGCGGTGTGCAAAACACTATTCCTCGCTTAAATGCAGAATACTTCGCCCTTCAGGAGAGATCGAGAATTTCAAAATTAATCTTGAATTTCCTGATAACAAAATGTTTGCCACAACTTTGAAGTAATCTGTAGTTTTTCTAAAACAGAGGGAGCTTTTATTAACAATAATTTTTTATTTAAAAACTTTTCCTGGAAAGACGCAGTCTGCTTTCAATTCAGTGAATGTTTATAAGGGTGGATTCGGTGAATGCTACACTATTTTTAGCGTCGAGCACATCGAAATTTGCAGAATATTGTGCAAAACGTAATGCAAAAGGTTGAAACTGACCCCCAAACTGTTTAAAAAATAAACCAGATGAAACTAGCTGAAAATCTCAAAACGCGTTAAGTTTTCGAGTTTGTATCTCATCATAGAACAGTCGTAGAAGAATGAATTTGTTTCTTTTATTTAATATCGAGGAATTATGAATATTTTCTGTTTATTGAGGTGCCAATGATAAATTGCCGAATCGCGCTTTTCTGACACAATTTCGGACTGAAAAACTTGAAAAACTGACGTCTTTTGTGGACAGAGCTGTAGGGAAATGAGTAACTCCTTCGTGCTGTTGCTACTCCCTCGTGTTGTTCCTTCGTGCTAGTATTTCCCACCCCCAAGCGTGGAACGTAAAATTCCACGGACTTTCGTTCACCTTGATTTTTCCAAAAGGCTCAATAGGTGCTCCTGCCTTGAGTAGCGCTTTTGCTGGTTTCACATATCCGAAGGCGCACGCGCAGTCCAGCGCTGTCCATTGATTTGCGTTTCTAAGATTCACGTCGGCGCCCAGTTGGATCAAACTGAAATGCATTAGAACATGAATAGAGCATTTTCAGAGCATTTTGACTTCTTCAATTTATATCAAGAAGACAAAACTCTAAAGAATGGCGAATCTGAAGATCCTCTTCAAACATAAGCTACCTTCCTCTGAATACTTAAGAGCAGCTTACGTTTTCTTATCTATCGGTATTTTTGCTTTACTCCTTACAAGTGGGTCATTTGCACCCTTGACTTTCTAAAGCTCAAAGGGTGGAAACCAAAAATTTTATTGGCATTTTGTGATGCAAAACAAAAATTACATCAAAACGTTTTACTACGGTCAAGATTTCCCCAAATTTAGCTTTTACCTTCAACTGATTAAAAAATTTATAATTGGGCTCAGGGGCGTAGCGTCAGTGAATGCAAAGCATGCAGTGCATGCCTTGCTTTCAGTGAATAAAACCTGATCACTTCAAAATTTTGAATGGAGTTTTAAATCATAAACACAAAGAAAAATAAAAAACACAAACTCCTCTCAAAACTTCGTTCTCAAAGTTTTTTTACAATAAAGTTAGTTCTTGCAAAAGAGCCTTTCAAACGTGTTTGGTTTTGCTATTGAATTCCGTAAAAAAATTGGGTAAACACGTATACGGAACGGGAAACACGCATGCAAAATCTGCGATTGAATGCGTGTTTCCGATGAAAAATGTCAAAACTAATTAAGTTTTTGTTAAAAATATGCAAAGGTTTTGAAGCTGAACAACCTTTTTTGCTAATATGTTGTAGTGCAAAATTTGTACTATTCACAAGTGTTTGTGTAGTAGCGAAATTGTTTATTTTTGGGTACCGGTAAATTTACTTTTCGTGAACACTGCAAAATTGCTATTGGAATCAAGGAATGCAATTTTCAGTTTTGCTTTCGCTTCGTGTGACGCAACCGACCTGGATGGAGACCTGAATCTAGTCACATGACCTGCTGTAGCTCTGTGTTGGATTTGCAGACTGCAGGGAAGGAGCAATTTGGAAAGTTTTCGTTTCAACTTGCAATTATATCATATTAGAACAAAAATGAGAGCTATGATGGGAAAGTAGCTGTTGGGATAGCGTAGCAATTAGGCAAGGTTTAGCCCGGCCCCAAGCGCTTACAAACGGAACAGGCAGTCTACTAGGTGCGGATACTTAACTAGGTCAACACCAGACTTGAAGCTGGTAGGTGTGGCGGCAGGTAGATGGCGCCACATGTAAATAAATGGTCACCGCTAGATGGTGCCCATAAGTTGCAAGTCACTGTGATAGTCACCACAAGCGAATTATCGTAATTCTCTTATCCCTATATAATGATAGTGCTACCTAGTAGTAGTAGAGTGAACTCAGTGAAGGAGCTCTATTGCTGCTGGTTGCTTTCCTGTCAGTTAGTGACCTGAATTGCCATCTTTCTCTTGTGCTTGCCTCGATAGTTCAAGGCGATGTAGTCAACTGCAACACAGGCTAAAGCCAAACAATGCTTTTCTAAGGAAATTCAACCCAAACCTGTATGACAAGTTCAACTTATTCTGTGGAAGCAGTTCAACAGGTTGGTTTTATTGCTGGCCGTGTCTGCTTTTTTCTAACAAAGATAGTTCAGCCTGGGAATCAGCACAATGCGGGTCGATGTGAATAAAATAACCTGAATAGGCTAGTAGGCTACAGATACTGGATGTCATGATACGACTGATTCACACTTCACAGCTTCTGTAGCTGACAACACATTTGGTCCAACCAGCATTAATATGTTGATGGACAATCAAAAAGAACAATATTAGACTTTGAAAAAATACTTTGACCATAGGGTACTGTACGTCCTAAGTGCCTATTTTAGGCACTTTGTCTAAAACACTTGCTTGTCAAAGTATGCCTTTATTGTAATGTGCAAGTTTTGAGAATTGACTGTTGATATTACCACAGATGTGTGCCATAAGTATGAAAATTATGTATTTTTTCGTCTTCTGCTTCCAAAGTTTTGTGCAGTTTAGTCCTGATGTATGCTACAGTGAATCCAGTAGCCTAATTGCTGAGATAAGTGTCATGCATTGCAGTATTTAATAATTCTTTCCACCTTTGGCCTAATATGTTTGGTGTTATGAGATTTCAACCATTCAAGGTGTGCATATTTAAGTTCATAAATACTGTTATTTATGTTTTTAGCCTGTCATATGTACATAAATCTGAATTGCTTGTGATGTTTCAAACATCATGTTTATGTGTTTTGTGTACTTCTCATGTTTTGATCTCGTGGTGAATGTTGTTTTGTGAACAAGTTGTCTTTTTAAATAGAAGATATTAATTTTCATTTATTTCGTTCGGCTAGCTTGACTAGTGCTGTGGTCATTGCTTCTTGGTAAATTTCTGTTCTAGAAATTTGGTTACTTATATTTTGGCTGTTTCAGCCTGGTAGTGTCAGTGCCATATCGCACCTAGATTTAGTCACAATATACTTAAGACCTGGTGAGTGATTCAGCAAACCTCTAGAACTGGAGTTAAAAATATGGTTATTAATCTTCTGCTTGAACATGTGATTGTCACAATGAATGACATAAGGATCTTTTTTAAGTCCAAGTGAACTTCATGTCACTGCCACGTCAAAAAATAAATAAATTGGTGCCTGTGTTGCGATCAGAAATGTCTGAGAGTAGTGTTTCTTAGTTTATCCAACCCTGCAGACCCTTATTTCTTAGCTTGATGGTTGCTACAGCAACCGCTCAGGAGGAAGGATTTTTTCAAGATTCAAAAGAATTAAAACTGAATTAAAGGGTCGCAATGTTCCAAGAGAGGTTGCCCACACTAAGTGATCGGTGCATTAAAAGTGCCAAACTTAGGCAAAATTTTTTAAATTAATTCCTAGATGATTTTGTTATGAAGAAGGCCAGGACAAAAATCTTTTTTAATTGTTTACTGTGCTCTGTTCAGTTTTACTTGATTCGGTGATTGTAGCGTTTTGTATGTTTTTCAACAATGACAGCATAAGGGAAGTTTGAAACACTCCCGTAGCGACGGGGAGCATTCCCTCCAAATTGAAATATGAAACACTGTAACCAGTGGAGATTTTATCAAATTTTCAGAATGTCATGTCCCCATGAGCAAATGTAAAGCCCCACATAGTGAAGACTTTCTGCCGACGGCATAGGCGTAGCCAGGTGGGGCGAAAGGGGCCATGGCCCCCTCCAAATTTTTAGAAAATATAGTAATTTTGTGATTTGTGAGGTGTTTTTCTAGACAAAATAGTGTTATTCGCCTAAAATCAAACATTTTGGCCCCCCCAAATTATTGGTCTGGCTACTCCACTGGCCGACGGTTCTGGTTTAAATCTCATATGCTTTCGCGCGACCGTTTCGTTGCGACTAGCGTTCGATTCTTAGCAGTTTGAAAAAGGAAAAAACGTGCGAATCGTGAACCTACCAGTTGCAACCATTTGGGTGCGTTTTACTTGACGTGTTTTGCTCATGTGTGTGAGCTTTTTACATCCGTGGTAAGCGACTGGCAACGTGGTCCACACGTTGCGCTTTAAGATCTTTATGCCGCCACACATATGTGCAAGGTGTTTGTTTTTTTGAGCACAGATAAGAAAAATCAGATGTGAAGCTTATAAAACCGTAGGCCATGTGTTGTGTCAATTATTTAACCATGATATTTCCGGTTGGTTTGCCTGCAAAAATTTGGTAATCCTGTTCCTGCCAGCCAAATACGATTTCAACAATTCCGTGCCATTGAACGCTTTTGCGTCAAAGGCAGCAACAAGCGCAGTGTTCGTGGGGCACTTTAGTGATGATTTAGAATTTCTTATTGACCGTAGGCTACTTTTAGAGTGTCCACATCGTCATTTTCGGCTAAGCTTAAACTGAATAGCGCTTTTCCGTTTATCCTCGTAACAATGCGAGAGGGGGCCTCACAAGTGGATTAGCCAGGGCATCGCATCAGCTAAATCCGGCCTTGTGTGCGATAGCTGAAATTCTGAAAGATAAAGCATCGTGTTTAAATCAATTACTTGGAAGCTTTTGCAAACAGATCGTACCGCTGCTAACTGCGCACGATGACGTCATCGAGACGCAAACCAAAAATTGCATGCGTAGTCAAATCGCCCACGCTACGCCACTGCCTCATGGCTTGAAAGATAGACACGGTGCATTAAACGCTTTGCCTCAGATCATGCAACAACTTATTTTAAACTTCTAATGTTTGCATAAATCTTTAGGAAAATCACTCAGTAATTACACACTGACAATAATTATAGAAATAAAAAATGTGAGGTTTAATTCAATAACGTGCAACACTCAACAACGCTTTTGCTCCTCGAATAGACCCAAAGACTTGTTTGAAATTTCTGCTGCCTTTGTCGCCACCACAGAAGAGATTCGACTTTCTATCAAAACAGCAGATCGCTACTTACACTGTGACGCATTTTAGATTTCCGCCAATTGCAGCCAAGTGTAAAACTGTATTAGCTTCTTCATCCCCTGTATTCATGATAGACTTGTCACGGTTGACCAAGTCTGGTATGATTGCATGGTGGCCGTGGAGCGCCGCCATGTGGAGAGTGTTCTGATCGGAGTCATTCTTGCTTTCTGTGGATGCGTGGTATTCTAGAAGCAACTGGGATATAGATTAAGACTTGGTTTAGGGGTGGCACGTTTTTGCAGCTGGCTACTGTAATGCATCTGCTGTTGAGACACGATATACAACAAAACCAACGAGTGATCTGGGCGATTCCATGAACTACGAAATGCCAAATATGATAGAAAAATAAGAAAGCTGTTAACACAGAGCGCTCTTAGCTAAGTTTTGTTCAGTATATGCATGGTAATACTATACACATGGAAAAAAGCAAGGGCGTCTGTTTTTATCCATACAATAGATCTAAGTTACTTTAGTAATTCTGAAAGTGAACATGTTGCCTAAGTTTATCTTATTATTCGAAAAAATGGGAATGGTTACTGAACATACGATTAGCACAATTACCAGAAGGGATTGCTGGGAAAATAAAGCACTATAAAACGAACCTTATATTCTGATAACAATTTCGTCAAAGTTCTCAAAAAGATGGAAAACTTAGCAGAATGATTCTTGGTCATCTCGTTTCGCAACTACGCTACAAGTTAAATTGACACAGTGTTTCTTTCATCCGTCAGGTTTCCACTCAAAAGATGCAAAAAATAGGTCCACAATTCAAAAGAAACTTATGATTTCTGGCTGCTTAGCTTGCTGGGCAAGATTGTCATGAAAACTAATAATGTTTTCAAAATTTTATGTGAAGTTTAATTATCAAATCATGCAGTTACTTTCCCAAACAGTTCTGAAGATTCACTGGGATTTTTACAGTCAAAACATCCGCATTTCGAACAACTACATTTCGGAGCTCAAAAAACACCTTTCCAGTAAAAGTTGATAGTTTGGTTTTGAATTTTTTAGGATTTTACAATGCTGGTGTTCTGTTGAACTATGAAATAAAAAATTTGCACTAAACCAGCAATATTTCCTACGTAAAAACGAAAGTTTGAGAAACGTAAGGCTTTCAATATGCAAACATACTGCTATGAGGTGAAAAATTAAGGTTAAATCTTAGCGTGGTGCGTAGAAACACTGAGCCTAAGAAAGGCTGGCGAAAAACAGCTTTCCGGTCTAAATTGCTGCTGTTGCTAAGTCACCAACTTAGGCAGTCCTGAGTCTTGAGCATGATGACAAAGTGTAACCACTAATTGGACTGCAGTGGTAGGAAAATGGATTACTCCTTAGCCATCATTATTTTCAGGTCCAACTGGCCTGGAGTGGTGACGCCTGAAAGGTCGAACTATGGATAAAATATTCTCATTTAAAGTTAGATTGCGTTCTTCATTCATGTAAAGCAGTTCGCCCAGGTGTGTGAAGCAATTCTTCGTTATTGGCTACGTCTTTCCTTATGGCTCTGTGGGGAATGCGAAGTGTGGTCAGTTCATAAATCGGCAATTCAATGAGTGTAATCCTTACGGGGGTTCGCTTTGAACTTTTCTGAAAGCGAATACCCTCTATCGCAAAGGTTCTTACACACGCAACCTCATGAGCAACATTTAGAAACCTGTTCTAACTAAGGCGAGGCTGTTATTTTCAATAGTTGGCAAGCGTAGCTTTTTTAGCAAACCTTGACGGTATCCGAGTGACCTCTTCCAGCCGCGAGGTGAAGGGCTGTGTTGTTGCTTTTGTCTCTTTCTTCGAGGGATGCTGCGATCGTGTTGTTTTGCATCAGAAGCTGCGACGATGCAATGAAAAACATTAGAACTTTCGCGTTTCAATCAAAACTAGAGGGGTTCGACGTAGTGACGTCACATCAATAGCATTATATTAATAATTTGAAAAGTAAAATTTTTGTATTAATTTGTTTGCACAAAAGTGATTTTAATATCAAGATGTAAAACATATGATGAAATTTTTAAAATGTAAAAGCGGATGAAAATTTTGACATGCAAAAGCGGACGAATTATTTTGAATTTTGTGGCAAACGCACTTTTGACAAAGACTATTGTTTTGTGGAAACCAAACGTCTTTTTTAGTTTTCGTGAAAATTTAAACATCTTTTCAGTTTTCTATGGGAGAGTATGCGGCAAGACAAAATGTGGAGTTTCTCTTCTGTATTTCACCCGTGCACAGCTCAGGCAAAAAGAAGGGCGATCTGGAACGTCCCTCACCTACAGTTGTCTGAATTACCATGATCTCAGCTGACGTGTATACATGACTATAACACTGGTGCGGAGTTACACATTAAAACAAACGTGTTTTTTTCTATTTCATAACAAATGCAGTGCGTGCCAAAGATCAAATTGCTCAAAACATCACGCACAGTTGTAACAAACAAACGCCTGTTTAGCTTTTATAAATTACGATGATGTCAGCTAATGTGTATACAGGACCATTAGCTGACATTACGCCAAAACAGAATCGGGTTTGCTTTCCTTCATTAAAATAAAGTGATGCGAATATTTTTGGCTTTCTTAAATTACAGTGATCACAGCTGATGCACAAACACTGCAGGGGTCGGCAAACTACGCACGCGTGCCACGCTTGGCACCCCAACACGTTTCCAGTGGCACACATAAGCTCCAAGTTTTACATATCAATTTTGTTATGATTCACACAGAAGCTATTTTGACCTTGACTCGTATAAAAATACGTCTTTTCTGAGCACACTGAACAATTTAACACCTTGAGTCGGCGCACAGTTCGAAAAAGGTTTCCGACTCCTGATACAGGACTATTAGATGATATAACCATAATTAAAAAAGTCATAAACGCGTTTGCTTTTAGGTAAAAAGATATGCGGACGACAAGAGTAAAAAATTTATCAAAACTTATCACGCGCAATTAAAACAAACGTATTTTTAGCTTTTCTTTAGCACTTAGCCTGACGACAACCGAATTCTACAGAAATTTACCTATTCTTTTTGGATACATTTGACAAAAGTTTCAAAAGTGTTTTTTATTACTAACTTTTTTCTTAAGATACGTAGAACTTCCTGGTTCACTGTTTCTTAAGATACGTAGAACTTGCTGGTTCACTGTTTAATTGTTTTATTTGAAGGCGGAGTTCGAAAGCAAAATTTGTCTATGAAACTTACCTAAGTAGCACTTTAATGCGAACATCAGGATTAGACAGGACTCCAAGCCCCACCAGACACATTGCTCACTGCTGTAACTAAACGGACGTGACGAAATTTCATTAGGGAAATTTTGTAGTTACTTGATATGAAATGAAAGATTAATGACATTAAATTTCTGAGGAACAAATATTGTCTAATTAAATGGCACTTGTTTTCTGACAACATGGGCGTCGGAAGGGGGGGAAGGGGGGCCTTG
>Ga0210059_1001292_pt1 | contig 37163 bp, 20 predicted proteins | sample Ectturendosymbi2_FD_188042 | JGI IMG/M metagenome (GOLD analysis project Ga0210059, IMG submission 188042) | Ecteinascidia turbinata endosymbiont from Florida, USA - Sample 2 (SPAdes) (version 2) | ecosystem: Host-associated > Tunicates > Ascidians > Unclassified | place: Key West, Florida... | reverse complement strand
GTTTGTAACTATTGCATTTCATAAGCGTTTAATGAAATAAAATCCAAACATTTTTCAAATGCGTTAGGTATTCTAGCCTTTGCGTTATCAGCTGCATACGTCAATCAGGCACTCAAAAATTGGATAAGATCCACGTGTTTTATGCGCGCAAGTTTTGTAGACCAACTTCGGGAGTCCGTGTCTTAAAGCGAAGTTGCTACTCGGCTTCGGTTGAATGTGTGCTGGTGTACATCAGAAGTGCGTAAATATAGAAAACGCAATCATAATGACGGTCACAATGACTTCTTGCTCAACTGGAATACAGGCTGCACAAGCATACTACAAATCTTGCTTTTAACCATCGAGATTTTCACCATCGGTCTTGCAGGAACGTTTTAAAAGCAAACGGTGGCTTTCATCCAAAATAGAAACGTGGAAATTTGCTAAAAACAAACTTGAAAAACTTGTCAATTGAATGAAGATTGACTTCTATTTTCCGGTTTAAATCTGAACATAATTTTTCAGAACAAAAGCGCCAGAAAAATTCACCTTTTGTGGATGATGTTTAAAAACAAGGGGCATTATATATTTAAATGTTGAGACTTCCTTGTTGTTTTCCCCCCATCAAAATTTCTGGCTACGTGCCTGTTCTCGCGCACTTGCAACATTCCAAAGCAATGCAAACTTTACCGAAAACAAGAAGCTATTTGAATGAAATGTGTATTTTGTTAGTATTTTGATAAGATTGTATATTTAATATGTAATTCACAAAGTTTGTAATTCATTGCAAACTCCACTTACTCAGCCCTAAAATAATCATGCTCACTAAAACAAATATTTGTTCAGTGTAAAATTATCTTAAAGGGAACACTGATCGTCAGCAAATTGAAAATGATAAACAAAATGTCGACGTTTCCCCCTGGAAAAATTTTTGCGGAAGCAAAAGTTTCACCAGTTTTATCACTCAAGCTTCTTCTAAACCAAGCTTAGACTTGTTTCCTCGTAAATTTTACGCAATATGGTCCTGTGAATTTTTACGCAATATGGTCCTGTGAAGATATACGCAATATGGTCCTGTGCAGCATTGGATTGCAAATCGACATCGTATCTCCCACCCAACCAAACCAGCCTGTGTCCGCCACTGGTGGTGCGTCCAATAATTAAAAATCGAAACTTAACTGGTTAACTACAGTACTACTGACGACAAGAACGCTGGTTGGCCAACAGCGACACATGGAACAGAATGGCTGATGAAACCCTGGATGCCTGCTTGAGTCTGTCGACTACGAAAATTAATGCGGACATTGACTTAATAACCAAAACCAAGAAACAATAATTTGGTTTGTTATTTTGTTGGTGTGTTGTGTACCTATTTTTAGCAAAGATCTCTATTTTGAGTCTCAAACAATGAAACAGAAAACCACAAAGTGAAAATTACCCTAGATTCCAAAATTGCGTTATGCGTACAGCAAACATTAGGTCTGCTGGAACAGCAAACCAGTCTCTATTCGCAATGGAATTCCTTGCTTTGCGGCCCGCAAATTTTTATACCGGAAAAATGCGGGAATATTGGTTGAAATATGAAACAGGTTCTTCTTGACATTGTGATGAAAACTCATTTAAAACATGATGTTCCACAATACAGAAACTTGTCACGGAAATGTACCACAAGTCTTATTCGTCGCCACAACCACAATGGCGAAGTAGTTGACAGCTGACTTTGTTTCCTCCACAAATTTGCGTTAAATGTTTCACTTGTAGACTGACGTGCGCGGATATAATACTGTGTAAATATATTTTCCCCTTTTGTTGCTAACCTGAAATGTACCCTTTTAGATGGCATATTTGCCCCAGTTTGGGAATCCCTGTTATAAACGAAAAAACGGCACAGGCTACGTGATGTTACAGCCGAACTCCATTGCACGTGGAGGACAGGAATTCTGCAGGGACAGGAGAAAAAGCGTCGTTATAGCCGAATTCTTCTGCGTATCGTCATGTTGGTCTCCGACACAGATAGTGAAAGAATGTGGTGTTTTGCGTTTACCTCACCCCTTATGATAACGAACGGGAACAGCACTTTCAACTTTGAATGTTCCGGTCAGTGCAGCAGATTTGGACATTTTAAGTTCTCAATTATGCAACTTCCAAGCCGACTCATCACTGCTAACGAGCGACCACAATAGCCCACGAAAACTGCTGCACCACTCGATACGTTTCGCAACCATTCATTTGCCGAACTCGTTTGGCAACACGTGTTCACGCAACGTCGTTTATTCAAGGCCCGGTCGGCCTTTAAATGCAACAAGAATATATAGCACATGACGAGTGCCGCAGCGCGATGTAACGAGCCTGGGGGGATGTGCCTGTCACTACAGTCGAGAACCAAGCCTTAACTGAAGTCTGCTGTTCGCCAGTTTCAGTCCAAATACTCTTGAAGTGTAACCACAAAAAAGCATATTACCGGGAACTTACACGAAGATGTTTCGATTCTCCGTCAGTAATGAGACAGATTTGTTCCGGTTTTATGTTGGCGCAAACAGCTGGGGGGGCCTTTAACAGTGGTCCCGATGTTTCGTCGGGAGTGGCCGGGAAGAATAACGAACGCGTTGTAGCGTCGCGAAAAAAACACAAAAAGACATGAATAAAATAAATGGGGGGCCACAAACGAGACAGGTTGTTCGTACGAAAAACAAAAAAAGAAAACAATAGCGCTGATTACGAAAACACTAACAGGACGATGTTGCAGAACACGAGCGCGCGAACATGGATCGAACAAACGGCAAAAGTGTGACTCACTGCGAAATAACGAACACTTCTCGACTATAAATATCAGTAATAGGTTAGTGCAAGTAGAAAAGGGAGACAGCACCGGGATGGTTTAACTTTGCTCGTGTTTCTCGCGAATACATCAGGCGCCGGTAACAAATGGGAGGAGAGCGGGTAAAAAATCCAAAACAAAAAAAAATTAACAGCAGAAAGCGTAGGATGATGCTGCGGCTTCGAGTGTGGTGTGGCTCTTCAGCGAGCACCGTGTTGACTGCGCAGTGCGTGTGACAGGTCGGCGACAAACAAAGGAAAACTTCTCGCCACACCCGCGAAAAATAAACTACAAGAGAGAGAAAAAAACAGTACACTGCAACATGGCGAGTTTCGATCGGCGGTGGTCCAGTGCTTCCGGAAGTGCTGGCGGCAAAGAAATAGCACCGATGTAATACAGTAAAAAAGCAATGAATGGAACTGGCGGCGGCTGTACGTCACGCGCGCCTTCGTCACATCAGGGAACGCCCTCCGGGCGCATAGCCGCTGGGGTGCATGCCTGTGGGGTTGCCTGGCATCATCAGCGGCCTGTGCACACTCGACATCGTGTCCCACGTGGGCGAAGGATAAGGATCAGGTCCATGGTAACCTGGCGGATTCGAGCCCCCGTAACTTACTGGGGCGCTGGCGCGCATTACGGAGCTTGAGTTGACAGGAAATGGATTGGCCGTTGGGGTAAATGGTCTTTGACCCATGCTGGTGCAGGGAAACCTGAGAACATAGACCTTCGGTCAAGATAAGCACGTTCCCCAGAATAAGATACTTCCAGAAACGAGGGACAACTAGAACTTCAGAAGTATATCAAGATACCAAGAAAACCTATTTGACAGTATCTACCAGTACAGCTGCCGCATGAAGACTGCTTCAACTAGTTGTTTCAACTCACCTGGGGTGTTGCATCGTGGAAGGACTCCGACCAGGCATGCTTGGTCCAGGATCAACATGTCCACTTTCCTGACCGGAAGGATCGGCGGAAGGAAAGTACGATAACGTTTGCGATGGCTTCTCCTTAGGTATCATGCCGTGCAGGTCGAACTTCGGTATAGCTAACGATGCTTCGCTAGGAGGACCGGCTGGCACGGGCGCGGAATGCGGCATGCTCCCATGCTGGGGGATATACCCCGCCGAGACACAGTGCACGTCAGCAGGGGCGGTCGGCACAAAGTTTCCCTGTTGCTGCGAATGCATGGTGGACGGCGACATGCACATGGTAGGATGTGACGGTGGTCGGTTGAAGTCATTCATGTATCCATCGACAACTGGCGGTCCGGCCGACCTGGGACCGACGGGTCGTGATCCTGACAGAACGGGATCGTAACCAGGCGGAGCGCCACCTACCGGAACTTGCTGTGGCATCAAACCTCCGCTAGGTGTACGAACCATGGGACCTGCGCTGGTTCCCATCATCGACATCGCGGCGGATTCGACGCTGTTCGGATTGTGTGAGAGAGGAGGAGGGTCTTGTCCCAACATAGCTGCACCGTTGACATGAGACAAAGGCGGAGGGCTTGCTTTACCCTGCGAAACAATAGGTATACGTGACATCTCTAACGTAGCTGATATCTAAAGGTCAAGAATGCTCACTACGAATCTACAGAAATTGTCCAACAATCTTACAAACTTGCACGTAGAAAACACTTAAAATAAGGCAGCGTAACCCAATGAAAACACGAAATCATGAAACGCATAACGGAATGAAGCTCACCGACTCGGGATATATTGGTGCATTCGACTGGATCGGATACGAATTCATTCGATTAATCATGTCGTTGATTGCCGACTGCGACCTGGGACAATGGCTTGATGGTATTATGCCAGCACTGGATGGGGTTCGAGAAACCTAGAAATGATAACCGAAGGTGAAAGCTAGGCCTCTAACACTGCTTAACCAGGAGGATCAACAAACAACTGACAACACGAATGCGTCATAGTCAATTCATGGGATCTACAGCTATCGGATGTCCTTCAGTGAAGCTGCAAAGTGAAACATTCACCAGTGTCGTTCGCATGTATTCGGCTGATGTGCAAAGCTGACTTTTCAAAAAAATGGAAAGCGTCAAATAGCTTTATACAAGACCACCACACCTCTTAAGCGACTGCAAAGCGAAAAATAGAAAACAAGCGGAACACAACTTCGCCAACAATTTTGTAGTGTTTTAACTGGCCGCTTTCTTCCACGGACAAGTTCTAAGTAACAGGCAAGTAGAAAAAGGTCTTACCGCAATGGAGGCCTGCGGTACAGATACCCACTCACTGGGTGGACCTCGTTCTGGCATGGAATGGCCTTGTTGCATAAGGTTAGGATGTTCCATGCTCATTTGTGGTATGCCGCTTGGTCCCATCGATTGATACTGCGGAGCGTTAGCGCCTCCAATGGCAGGCTTCACAAGACTTGGCGAATTCAACATGGGTGAGCGCGGTACAGCAGAAGGGTGCGGAGACACCTGTGGCATGGGACCCATCTCTCCATGCATGAAAGGTGACTGGCCTATCATACCAGGACTAGGACCGATGCTGGGTGGTGCTAAAGGGTGCCGGCCTGAAAAAGATTTTGCTTTCGTTCGAAAACCAATCGATAAAACCAAAAAGAGACCAAAAAAGAAATTCGTAGCTTTGAAGGGTCACTAGCAATATTTAAAAAAAGTAACCACCGTGCAGAACAAAAACCAAGCAGTTACCTCCATGCACTGGGTTGAGCTTCAAGTCTGGAGGCCGAGGGTCGCCTCTCTTTGCCATGGACTCATTCATCAGATTAGGCCGATCTGAATGCACATTCATACCCCCCGGCATAGGGTTACCAGGCGGCTTTATATCATGCGACGGGTAGGACGTATGCAAAGTCGACATGGACGAGTCCTGATATGGAACCATAGCGTTTGTTACTTTGCTTGAATACGGGTAAGGAGGCCCGCACATGTTGGCGCTGCTCATGCGCTGGTCCAGGGCTGCATTGGGTGTCAACCTGGATTCCGCAGTCGGCACCATGCCAGGATCGAGCGACTGGCCAGGCATTGCTGCCCCGGGAGGCATCATCATGCTCTGCCCGACAGCCATGTGAGACGCAGGAGGCGACATCGCTTCACCGACGTGCGACAGTCTACCTCCCGCGTGGTTGGCCACCGGGCCCTGATTGGCAAATGCTGGCCAATCGGGTGAGTTCATACGAATATTGAGGCCGGCATCGGAACCAGCACTCATTTCAAAACCCATATTACTCCCTGGCCTGGTATGAATAGGGTCGCTTTGATACAGACTGGCTTTCTTCTTCAATGTTTCGGAAAACGGAAAGGACTCCGGGTGGTTCATGTGTGTCTGGGGTAACCTTGGCATCTGTTGCCTTCCCATATTACCAACAATTACACCTGAGGGGGGGCCAGGGCTGGAATACATCGGACCTCGGGATGGCAAGCGGCTCGGGTGCATGTAGCTGCCAGCAATGCGAACATCGTACGCATGTCGCATTTGTCCACTACGTCCAGGTCCAGGCACTCTCGGGTTTAGTATATCTTGCCCTGCATGCGGATTCGGCCAACGCTGGGATGGACCAGCAGCGTGCGATGGTGTGTACGGTGGAGGTGGATCAGCAGGCAGAGTAATACCGTCAGGAACTGTTGATGATATACTTCGCTTTTTCTCGTTGTAAGCCTGCAAAGCAAAAAGCAGTTTTCAAAAAAGATCACAAATGTTTCGCAACGATGAGGCGCAAGAATTCCGTAAAACCAATACAAAAGTTCTACAATTTCTGAAACGAAAATGCGTGCCAGGCGTGAACCATCAAAAGTAATGAACTTTTCGCGAAGTGGCGCTCTGTACGTGAGTAGTTGACCCAACGTACTTGTACAAGTCGCAACCACGCCTCATGGGTTTCCTGGTCGGAGCCACTCACTGAATTTTCTTTAGCCATCACCTTTTGCAAATGATGAGTCATTTCGTAATTGCCTCTGCTTGGGGGACCTGAAAAGGAAAGGGTTAAAGGTCAGTGCTAAAAATTCCTGTCCGATGATTTAAGATGGCGGCATGCCCTGAAAAGTACCGTTTTACTTTTGGAACACCCAAAATTTCAATAAAACCGTGTCTCCCACTCGTTTCTCGGTCCTTACCGGACAAATTTGACATTTTACAAGCAACTCTGAAACACATGCTCAGGACATGATTACTACTGTATGAGGTTACGTTGCCAGGGTTCGACGAAAACGTAAGCACAAAGAACACACCACGAAAAAGCAGCAACCGAGCCAGGCGTTACGAGCTTCACCTATCAGAATATCTTTAATTTTGTTTAGCTTTGTCAGAGATTCTTCGCGATGTTTCCGTTGTTGTTCGGACAAGCCTTCATCAGCATTTTCAGGTTTCTGTCAAATAAACAAAATTTATGCATAACTCTTGTTCGATATGTTTTACAGTAAGAACTACGTCACATACTCTTGAACAACTGATCGGGCACGCCCATCCATGTCATTAGATTAGCAACACAAATGCAAGCTAAGTGTTTTGGTTTTTCTACAACACAAAACGCACAGATTTTATTTCATAAAATTTCATGAAAAAAAGTGAAACCTTGAGAATTGTTAGAACCGAGGTTACCCAGCTTGATTTGGAATTACTAATGTTTGACTGAAATTCTGACATGTTGAACGCATAGATCTTTGAGGTCAGCATTTTTTTTACATATATCTGATTAATGCATTCGGATAGGTAACAGTTTTTAGTAAACTTAAAAACGTATCAAACGTGTGTTTATTTACCGCAGTTAAGGGGACTAGCCGAAGCCCCGATATTTTTTCGGTCACACTGGTCAATTTTAGTGGCACAGTGTACGTACTGCTGCCGGTACACAGGTCCTGGCGATCGGCATAAGGGCACAACGCAAAGTTACCCTGGTATTTCCTTATAGATCAGGAGAAGTGCAACTTTAAGGTTAGCTGCATCCCCGTCTTCGAGGAGAAAGTTGATTTAAAAGCAACATCCAACACCTGCAAGTGTGCCTGGGGACATCATATTTCCCAACTTAAAAAAAATCTCGCCTAGCCAGCTAGCCTTTTTATCAGCGGAAAAACCTTCACTTTGGTTGGCACAACGTAAGCAACTAATCAGTCGTATAATGATTTAGGAAGCACAGGTTCGATGGTGTTGCGTGACCCTTGGCTGTGCGATGATTGTGCTGTTTGTGAACGAGTTCATAAAAGGAAAGAAGACCCTTCAAGCGAATCTTACCGCTTTAATAGAAGGGGACAAAGCCTTCATAGCAATTCCAGTGTTGCCGCTGTCGATTTCCGACTTCAGGATGCCCTCTGCTGGTTTCGCAGCGTCTTGTCTTTGTTGTTTCGGACTAGGTTCGCTGGGCTCGACTTTCACAGGACGTGTTGGGGCTGCATGTGAGTCGGCACCAGGACTAGCTAAAATTTGTTGCCCAGTGACCTTATCTTTCGCTTGAGTCGGACTTTCATTTGAAGGTATTTGAGACGAAGGGGCATAGGTTGTCGCAACTTGTTTTCCAAAATTATCTGACAGCGATCGAGATGCTTCAAGACGGCAATTTTTTTGTGATGATTGATGATATTTAATAATTGATGATATTTTTCCTTGCCTCACCCAGTCTGCTGCCACATTTGCTACCTCGGAGTTGAAGACGTAGACGTAGGGGTTTGCCTAAAATAAAAATATTTTCAAATGAATCGGGATTCCATGTAGCTTCGTTAGATCAAGAACAAAGATTTTCAAATTGACTTTCAAAAACACACACTTGGACAACGACGTCAAATTCTAATCGGCTCAGGACGGCAGGCCACAGCCTAATTTCCGTGCCAAGGCGACTGAGCTGAACGTTCTTCCCAAGAAGCGCTAAGGCAATCCACCTAGTAGTTGTGGATCGAACACCCAACCTTTCTATTGAGAGGCACTGCATCACATAGCTACCATTGGCTGGTAAATAATATTTTTGTCATAATACATAGAGAAATACTCATTAGGGAGCACATTTTGCAAAGCAAGTTGTTCAAGTTCGAATGTGAAAATAATTATGCATGCCAACTTAACGTGAGTAAAGCTGATATAAATGAGTTTGCTTAAAAAAGTTACGCGACAGAGAGAAATCCTCGTCCACGTTAGATCACGAAATGCACTGTGTACACGACTTGGCTCCATTGGTGCCTCAATAAATTGTATGCACACGAAACAAAAGCATGCATATTGAGGCACTTTTGCATCATGGAATTTAGTGAAGATGGTCATAGTTTACGTGCCCCGGATGAATCGACACCACCAATTTCAAACGCACGTGGTTTTCTGCTACATTGCTATACTCAACTAATAATCACGCCAAGCACAATGAATCAAGCGAACTCAAAATCTACAACACACGGGAGAGTCAGGCAGGCGATATCCACCTGCAAATTATGATCACCGGCAACAAACCTATTGTGCGCTACAAAGAACTTTTAACCAAAAAAGGTCAGCGAAGTCACTAGAGTTGCCAATAAGAATAACACAAGAGGCTTTCACCCAGTGCGTGTTATTCACTTTTATTGCCCAGCCACTTTTTGATGCTGCCATTGCTGCTGTCATTCGAAAACAACCTGTTCAAGGGAAGTAGTCGCTAAATCTCCGGTTATCACCGAACTGTCACCACACGTTGACTCAACTGGTGGGTCAAAGTTTAGTTTGACGATTATTACATGAATCTGCCAACAAGGATTTGGAAGCTTTGGACAGCAATGCAGAGTATTTGACTACATCCCTGCCTGTTGATTCTTGGTTTTACGCTGCCAAACAAAGTAAAACTGACAGGAATTTGTACTATTTGGCTTAACTTTAACATTTTGAACTTTTAGCGAACTCGTAACCAGCATAAGCCATCGACACTTAAAAGTCCTGACAACACGAAACTAACCCTGAATTAATAAACTAGTAAAACAATGAGCACTTAAAGACTACAATAGCGTTCAGCCAACAACCAAGCCCACAACATTTTGATTTGAAAATGTATAAGAAACGCATTAACAGCGAGGTAAATGACGCGATGGTGGACCTTAGCTACCGAGTTGGCAGGTCAGAGGTTTCAACTTCCACAAGTTCCCAGCAAAGCTGGTATATCTAACGTATATTTGACTTATAAGATTAAAGGCGCGGAGCTGTTACACAAGGCATTGCAGGTGAAAACTTGCGGCCTGGAACGATCCTGCCACAGGCTACAGTCTAACGCATTGTCACAGCATTTATTTTGACGAACTACATTTATGTAAGGCCACAGTCGCAAGTGCTAAAATGCTTATGGAGTTCACAATATGTACTGCGCAAGAAATTTGATTAATGAAAAAATGAAAGCTGAACTGTCCATGGCAAAAGTAAGAGCTGGAAGCTTGGAGGCCATGACTATGTGGATTCTGGAGACTGAAATCGAGGCTGCGCTTGCAACATAAGTAATGAAGACAAGCTCGCCAAAAGAACTATTTTGGCCCAAAGCCAGCGTAAACTTTTCACCATAGAGGTTAATAGACATCCTTCATAATAGGCCAAAACGTGTTTGATTGAAAATGCGGTATATATATGAGGACATTTTCAATTTCCATCGGCGGCCATAAGGTATTTCGAGCGACGAAGCACTAATACGCGAGCTACGCCATCGCATATTAGTGTGCAACGCAGAGAAAGGGCGAAAAAACGTAACTTACCTGAAGTTTACGAATGCCTGAGTAAGATAACTTTCACAAATGACAATGATCAAGATTGAAAAATACCCATCCGACCCTTTTGCCCCTTAACGAAATTGGGATGATTTCGTTTTCTAGCTAGCACTATTGCTGCACAGCACATCTGATCGAATTCACACGAGTTACTCGTAATTTAGACATCGCCGAATGATGCAATACAAGTGTTCTTGTGGATCGGTGGGTTCATCGGCGATCAATTTTTCGCAACTACAGTCTTGATCAGAGTCAAACTCTCTGAAGTCATATCAGTCCCAGCGGTGCTGAAGTGTGACGGCAACTGATTTCGTCAACAATAAGTCGTTGCGCACGAAACGGTGTGGTTGAGCAAACTGTGCTGACAGCGACAATAATTCACATCGATCTGAATGCACAGCTGCGATTATAGATAAAATCTGGCCACCACGAAACGAAACCCAGTGACCTTAAACACTAAAAACCTGACATAAAGCTAGTTCTCCAAACAAGCGTTTTGCAGGCGAATAGCTTCAAGTTCTCGACCGCAAGGAATAGTGTGGCCTGGTATGCATCCATTTGGTGTCCTAGAGAAACGCTTGCCAGTGAAACCAACTTAACCAAGCATTGTTTTACTAGAAAGTATAATTTGTCACCAGGGTTGCGGAGTCGGATTCCTAACAACACTGGGAGTCGGAGTCAGATTTTTTGTCCGACTCCGAAAGTCCAATTGGATCATTTTGTACATCACACTCCTGAATTGGGATTTCCTGTTGAAATAGTATAATTTATTCCGAAACTTTTGCTGAAAAGGAGATTTATTGCTCTGAACCAAGATTTCCATTGATTTTAACACCCAAATTTCATTCCGTTTAAGCTAAGGAGTCGAAAATTTTGGAAAGCCGGAGATTTTGGAAAGGTCGGAGTTGGAGTCAGATATTTTACCTCCGACTCCGCAACCCTGGTTGTCACGACCGACACGAAATGTTGCAAATTTGCATGCTTTACCGAACACCCAGAACACTTTGCAGCCTCGTTTAAATTTCAGGCAGAAAAAGTTCACTAACCTCATTTACGCTGTTAGATCTGGACTTGCATTCAGAAGTAGCTTTCTTGCCTAAATAACGTTAAAAGAAGGGCTTCTGTCAAAATGCACTGATGCATTTGAAAAAATTACATATTTTCCAGCAGTTAGTGTCAAAAAGTTAAGTACATCAGCACGATCAACTTAGAAATATGACTTAGCAACCATACAAGTCCTTTTCGTGTCAGAAACCAACACGCCAGCTGCAAAAATATTTTTTCCACACACAGTAAGACAATGTTGGTTTTGTGGGTTGAGAAAAACTCACTTTCATCCTTCGATTTGCTTTTTCTTCTTTTAGTCTTAGGTGCACCATCTACACACAGAAGCAAAAACATCAAATGCACACAAATGTAATACTGCATAGAATGACTAAACAGCGTATGCAAGACGATTGCATTTACTGCAAGCCTCAAACAAATTAATTGCTTATCACACTTTAAAATAATATTGTTTTAGGCCAGTTTCAGAGAAAGCTGCTAACACTGTAAAATTGTGCAACCTCACACTCACACGTTATACAAGATTTCGGTTGACTGTACTTTAGACTAGGGGTCTCCAAAGTACGGCCCGCAAAGATACTAACGAAAATGTTTTCCTGGTTCCCTTAATTGCTACCCTGCCTCAAATCATTAGATCCAATGATTCCGCGCTGCAAAGTGTTTATACACGAGGCATCAACCCGCTCAACGCTTGGTTGAGAGAGGGCTTGTCACTCTTGTTTTCGCCCTGATAAAGTTGACTGCACCGTCAACGAAACGTTGGCAGTATTCGTTTTTACGTTTTCTGATACACCAGTTTTAAGGTGTTTTAGGGACCCGATTCGGGTCCCTAGAATTGAAAATCGGGTCCGTAGAATAAGAGATGATCATCGGGTCCCTAGAATCAGAGAAATCGGGTCCCTACAGGTGTATACTGGGTACCCAACATTTTCCTTTAAAAAAAACCTGCTTTTACATATACTGTGAACTGGCCTGGTGTCATCGGAATAGCAAGATGTTACGTTTTAAAATTTGTTGATTTGGCAGAATGCAGCATTCCCCGATGCAATGACATTACGTAAGACGGCCACGTGAATGTCAGGTGGTTAAGTGTGGCCTAATCTTAGCTTATGTGTTGCCGTAATTTGAGGACTTGTTAATATCACGTACGTATCACCTGAGGCCAGATTTTCCCACTATTCAAGTAGAGATCGACCGATATGGCTTTTTTGGGGCCGATGCCGATATGTCGGCCATTCATGGACTAATAACCGATATTTCCAAAACTTTTTTTTAATGATTTTGTTTTCTGCTTGATCATCAAAAAGATGTGTTCTATGCCTATCTTTTATTCAAAAACTTCAAATATCAGAACTTATATAAAATTTTTCAGTTTGCAGCAATTTCAATATTTTGCTATGATTGTTAATTAATCTGATTAATGACGATGCTTTTCTTTCGGCTGCGACGGCCGACGCGTGCTCTATGGTTGATCTTGTACAGCTATGTCCAACCCGCGGCCCGCATTCGGCCTAGTCGAAGGTTTTGTGCGGCGTAATTTGGGTTGTTGCTGTGGTAAAAGTATCCTATATTCTGACAATCTGTCCTTGTATTTGACATTTTTGATGCAGGTGGTCTTCAGTTCCCCTTTATCACATCTATTACCACTGCAGTTAGGATACGAACGCTTTCAGTACATTAGGTTAAGCAAAATCCAAGTAAACCATTCAATGTTCGGCCCTTATGTCATGCAAGTGAGGCCCTGGTTCAGATAGTGACATAATTTTTGGCTCAGTAAGCCATTTGGGTTGGACACAGCTGATCTTGTATGTTTGTTTTTGAAAACGCACTAGCGTTGTTGCAAGATAACTGTCTTGACTTGGTTCATTGTGCTTTCTTGCGCAAGTTTTCTGCATGCGCGAGGAATATAACAACGTTTTGTCAACACCTACCGAGGCCGATACCGATATATCGGTAAAACCCAAGTATCGGCCAAATATATCGGTCTATCTCTAATTCTAAGATCAAAGAAGCAATTTCACCATTCACATTAATGACACTTTTTTTTTTGAACAACAATAATGTTTAAAATTTATTCTATTTTGGACCGGGAGTTCTTGTCTGGCCCTCGAGCAAAATGTTTGGAGACCCCTGCTTTAGACCAACCTCAACAACACAAATGCGTTCAACATTAAATTTCACCGAAGATTGAGGAAATATCTGTACCTATGTCAGGTCAATCGTGACGCAGAAAAGTGCAAACAATCAGGATTTCAGAAAATGTGCGAAACAAGCAAAAGAATAATTACACAGATAAACCAAAAACGTTAAAAATGCAATCATATGTCACCTTTCTTATCGCCCTCTTTAGAATCAACAGACTGGCCTCGCTCTCTTTTCGTCGTCTTTTTTGTGGATGTGGATAAACCTAATGATCCATCTGCGCTTACTGATCGTTTATCAGGTTGCAGAGATGGAGAGGGTGGAGGAAGCATGCTTCCGCTAGTAGCAGGAGAAAGGACACAGGATGAGTCATTGGGACCGGCACTGGTTCCAGGTGCATTGTGGTAAGCATTCGCAGGGCTAACAAGTCCGCCGTTACTTTTTGATCTTACCGGTATATGATTAACAGGTATTGAACTAACAGTGCTCTGCAAAGCTGTCATGGGATTTGGGAATTTCGGTCCAGCCAGAGATCCACGTGGACTTTTGCTGCCATCTCCGCTCTTAAAGTTGGGCGAGGGCACATTTGCACCACCGTAACTAGCTCTAGGCCAAGCCTGGCTAACTGGCACACATTGCGATGATGGTTGACTGTAGGACATGTTAGGTCCTTGCAAATGAGACATGCTTGGGTCGAAAGGCATACCAGGTCGAGCAGCCATACCGTACTCAGAAAAGTTAGAATGATGTACAGTACTGGGACTGTCGAAAAGCATAGGTCCATGACCAGGAACTGTGTAGGGTGAAGCACTGGTAGGTGGCAATGACGGCACCGCGTGTCTTTGATAAGGAACGTTTGCTGATGGAAACCGATTAAATTGCGAAGGGTTCATAGTAGATCCAGTCGAACTATTAGGCATAGTTAAACCAGCTTGATTTGACTTGTTGGAAGCGAACGAGGTAGGTGTTCCTGGTTGATAAACGTCGATTGGACATGACATCTTCTTTAACCTACACACACAAGAACTAGAAACCAATCGAACAGTTGTCGGCGAAGCTTTTACAATTCGAACACACTTTACATCGAAAAATGTTTTCTCTTGCATGACGTTGCGATAAGCAAAAAGAAGTACCCAATCACTACTGGATATCTTAAGGAGTATATTAAGTTAGTGTTGATATGCTTGAAGTGCGAAGTTACTGAAGTATTACACTGTAGTCCTGGCTAAACATAACATTTTGTTCTCACCAAGTCTAGGAATACGGATAAAGTACCATTACGAGAACATCTTCATCGGAGCTACCACAAATAATTACAGATCACAACTATAGTTCACCAGAAAAAGAACATCAATACCATCGTACACCATACATAATCGGCTCCTAATATTTTCATTACTTTGACGTAAAATGACTGTCTTCACTTTTAATTCCCATGGCAACGTAACAACGCAATTGTAAATATGTTACAAGTTGGTTTCAGCAGTATTAAAAACTTAATTGGATTGGAGTGCTGCCACCAAATAAAAAATGATTAATCAGCGATTTCATACAAGCATTTAGTTCAGCACCACGTGCGTCCTGCAAATGTAATGGTGAAAACAACATCACGATTCCATGTAAGCTGATGTCAATGCATGAACCAAGACAAAGTTACGCGATAGCCTACTATCAGGAATGGACAGAAAAAAGGTAACTTTAGGTTTAAACACCTGTCAGTGTCTTTTTCTCCCAGTATCTCTTGCAAATGAGATCTTCCTGGGACTGAAGGCCCAGTAGTGGTTGTCGAGGATGTGGGACAGTTATTCTACAAAACAGAAATCAGTTTTGCATTTCCAGGAATGCCGGCATGAAACAGTTCACGAAAAACATAAGACAAAAAGAAGTTAACATTTGCTCTGGAGCGGATTTGTTTTGCGCATGCCTTGACGAAACAATTTACAATTTGGATTCACCAACCCTCTGCAGAAATGTGAAACATCTTTTTCGGCATTATTTAGTTGAAATGACTTGTATTTACACGGCTTGTTACACTTACGCATTGTATCCAAAACTAAAAACTTATGCGCATTGGCACCAAAGTATGTGGCAGCCAACCTTAATCTGCTTTTGACATACAGCGACTTCGCAACTAAAGCTACAGACATAAAAAGTTGAAAATCACACAAGCAGATGATAAAGGCCAAACGAAACCTTACCAAAAGAAATACAAAAAAGTTGTTTGGCCCAAGCAGTATGTGCTGCAAGTCAAGATGTGCAAGAACAAATACAGACACACTGTAATGACAACTTCATTTCATTGGAGCGTAATTTCACGACCACTGAAATTTTGGAAAACTTTTTTGCAATTATTATTATCAGAAATAGAAAATCCAGAAAGAAAGAAAGAATGAACATAAAAATTAGTGAACCTTGATAAAATGAGTTAATTAGGCTGTAAATGCTAGAAAACAAAACACTGGCAACATTTGACACTGGTGTTACATACTATCTGCGACTTTTGATCATTTTTTTGGCGAAGAAAGAATACGCACTGTACAAATTGTGCTGCATATTTTTGAGGTTTGCCTTGACAAGGCATGACATTTTGCGTAGTGCTGCAATCTGGTGACTTAAAAAATAGCATACGGCTGTTCATATAGTTTCATACTTGCAAGACAACAGTTGGATGATAACAAAATGAAAAGGCATGCGCAAACAGAAATTCATTGACAAATATTGGACAATTTTTTAATTACGGCCTTTAAGTTGCAACTGCGTAAGGCACGGAAGTGTAGTTAAGATTTAGCATTACATTCACTGCGACGAAGTTGCAAGATGAGCTCTTACCAATGAAACAGTAGATGAGAGCATTACAGTAGATACATGCGTGGTGGAGCTCGCAGTGGAAGTTGCAATTGCTGTACTAGATGAGGTAGATGTTGCCATGGAAACAGCTGACGCTGGCTGCGGCAAACCATCGACAGAGGAACTATTTATGTTTGATGTTCCGTCATAGTTCATATCATGTGATAACATAGCAGTAGGATTGCTGTCAAATACTGAGTCAGTATTCAATTCTGGTAGGTCTGCTTCACCTGAAACAGAACTTAATGTTTGCCTAACATCTTCGGCAGAGAGATTAAGTGCATCAGGTGGTATATCATCAGGTCCACTCGCACCTGCTGGATAACCAAACGGAGCATCACCCAGGCTAAGACTGATTTTATCAGCCGAAAAGTCATCTTGGGACAATACATCGGTGGCCTTAATGTCTTCTAAACCAGGTAAGCCGTCTCGTTTGCCGGTGTTATCACTTTCTTGTAAAGTACCCAGTACATTAGCTAATGCTTCATCAACATACGGAGAGTACGACATATTAGCTTCATTATTTGATCTTGCAGATTTGCCAGGAGAATAGGAGCCACGAGGCAAGACAGACTCAACTGACGAGGCAATCGTTGTGTCACCATTGGTCTCATCTGTTACTTCACTACATCTACTTAAGTCCGACACACTATTATTAGATGAAGTCCGACTGATGTGGCTATCGGTGTGGCCAAGTGATCCGGCAGATATGGATGTGGTAGGTGGAGCGATGTCTTGAGTTTGACTATGTGAAAGAGCTACCTTGTTTCTTCCGATTGATGTGACAAGAGCACTTTCACTTGACGCAGGTGAATGAAACGAATCGCATGGTGAATCGTAGCCACTAACTTGTCTGCCACAGCTCGATTCATGCCCAACGTCAGAATCTGTCCTTGTATTGATTACCTCAGAACTTTTTGTGTGATTTAACACACCTCGCTTGCTTGCAAGATATCCAGCTTCTTTGCTGCTCGCAAGTTCCCCCGAATTATATCGCCTTGTACAGTTTCCACCTGATGATCTTGAAGTTCGTGCACTCAAATAATTTCTTGAGTGTGCACTTCTTGCATTGTCACTAGCAATGTGGTTTGCTGGCATTGGTTTATCCCGTAAAGAAACCATGTTTCCTTTGACTTCATTGGGGCTGGCAGTGTTCATATACGTATTGGAACTCCTAGCAAAAAAACAGCAGTCAGAACCTGTCCGACAATTACATAAAGAAATATTTTAAAATAGTACAACACTACAAAAGTATTACAACTTAGATACAAAACTACTGCACAAGACGTTTCTGGATTTTCTGACTTAAACGTAGTTCATTCATTTTCATTATACTCGCTTTTGTACTTCCTTCGAATGTGGAGTGTTCAGTGGCGCCGATCTCTTGCTTGCACCAGGGATCACGCGCTACTTCGCAGTCAATGCTGCACTGGTGGCGAGTCAATGGCAGCACCACGCATGAACCTTTCCTTGGGTGTACCAATTGAAGCCGAACACTAGACTAGCCACCGTTTTCAAATCTTGGTATGCCCTGCCTACCAGCTACAGTGGAGCATCGTCAACCCACTGTACAATCTAACCAGTCCATGTGCAATGTGCATCGTAAGATTAAAATAAAATCTGTGACTCTCTGGGCGTCTTAAGATAATGACGAAAACATGAAGTCTGCATAAACTGTACATGTCCATGAGATACGCCACAGTGCAAAACTAGATGTGCCATTGCACGTATCACAATACAGCATGCCAAGATAGTCATTTACCACAAAATAACTGCTTTTTACATAAGGCTGAACTTTTATGAAACTCCAATACCAAATTGCAATACCGTAGCCAATGCAAAGCGCAGTTGTCAAACTGAAAACAAAACCCCTTACATCACAGTCAAAACGCTCACTTTTCACTGGAAGAAATGTTCACTTTTAACTTTATGCCCGGTTTGTTTGAAGATGCAGTACTGGATGTTACAGAGGGGGGTGTGGAAAGGGCAATGGGTGATGAAGCTAAAAGTAAAATATTGCTGTTTTGTAAAAAGCTAATTCAAAATCAAATGATAACACACATGTCTTGCCAGATAAATGCTTGAGTACACTTGCTCAATGTTAAATAATAAGCATGTACTGGTTCTGCCAACCACGTATACACAGTAACACTGAGCACTATTGACTTCAACACTTTGACACAGCAATCTGTCAAAATTGTTTACTATAATTACAGTTTAAGTGCAACAGATCATAAGCAGCTGTTTTAGTAACATGTTTTAAAATAACTGAGTACTGGTAATTGCATTAACATATGTTTATCAATCTGAAACAGAATTAAACCTGGGCAGAAATTCTGACATGTAAAAAACACAGCTGCAACTGCAATAATTTTAAAAATTTCATCCAATGTGTTAGGATATATTTATCCATGCTAGTACCATGAAAAGGGATGTAAGCATGCAAAACATTCTGCAAAGGTTCGTTTTGAAAAAAGGTGGCATAATTTCCAAGCTGGTTCTTGAGACTTTGATACATTGGACAGAACCACAGATTTAGCTTACACAAACATGACACCATCTGAAACATTTCAAAAGTGATCAAAAACCACTTACCAACAAACGAATTACTACCATTTTTTGAGGATATTTCATCACAGCCAGAATCAGGTGTATATGATGAAAAGGGAGATGCACTTCTCTCATTATTGCTCATTGCTGATAATGGGCTGCTTGTGCAGTTACTGAAAGCAGCATGGCTAGGTGAAGCTGCTATGCCATTTCCACCTTTTATCTTAGGCCCACCTGCAGCAGAAACATTGCTTTGGACAGCAATGGTTGAATTCACATGATCCATCTCATTAGCATCTAGAAACAGATTGATGTTGTCATAACATGCCAGGTTAAATGTCAAAACACATCTAATTTACAATTGAGTGTTACAGTGACAAACAACTCATCCCTGTGGTGGACAATTAACAGCTCTAGGTTTGCTGCAATCATCTTAATAAATCAGCTGACTGGGCTCTGATGTCATGACTTTGACGATAGACTTATGCAAACATCTGTTTGGGGAACTGTCTCCACAAAGTCAACTTCCTGTTTTAAAAAATTGCTGATTGATTAGACCTTGTCACCTTTGTGAAGACTTGTCACTGTGGTGGAATTAAGTAAATAAAGCACATCAATATATTTGCAGTGCTTTTCTTCAAGACAGTGTAAAATTGGACAAGTCTTTCTTGGACAAAAGCTAGAACTGTTTATTTTGTATGGTTATTTACTTTGAATGGAGAGCAAAATATGTGCACCCATCCGAAAATAACCATTATATTCTCCTATGGTGCTGTACAACAATTAGCTGGAAAAGCAGGGCATGAAAAGAATCTTGCATCCAACAGAAATCATATTGTATAAAATGTAAAATCAAAAACCTGTACCTCAACAGTAGTACTCTGCCAGCAACAATTGAACTATCTGACAAATATCTAACAGCATTACTGCAAGCAGCCAATATACCAACAACTGTCAAATGCCACATTTGATGTCATAAATGTTGAAATAAAAGTGAGGTTGCCTAAAACTTACTATATTTGTCAAAAGCTTATTCTAGGAGACATTTATATAAATTCATGTGCTAACTGTTAAACCTGGTTGTACAAGATTGCTATATCAGTGCATGTTTGCTATGTAAGAGCATCTGGAAAAGATCATGAAAATTTAGGAATGGATATGTCAAATCAATAGAAAAAAAATGTAGAACTAGATCACGCCAACTGTTATTTAGTTGTATATTGAATTATAATGGAAGTGTGAAAGTCAATTTCTACGCACAATTAATGTAACACTGGCAGAACTTGCAGGATGCAGTTGGGTCACTTGTACAGTTCTTTTTCACATTTCATCTCTCATTCTAAATGCATACTAGCTTGCATATATATCGATTAGATCTACTAATAAACAAAAAAAGACTGAGCGATTCATTCCGTCATGTTCCACATGCAGTCTACATATTTGCTTTGGTTGACAGTTCGTCTAAGTCTAAAGTTTTCTTCTGTTTCCCTTTGAGCGTTCGCTTATGCAAGTTCTACTGTACATCTGTACATTGTCACCTTTGGTTACATTGTTGGCATTTGCTATGGAAAGAATTTCACTCTTTATACTTTTGATTATGATTATCCAGATACCTCGCTAAACCAACGTTACTTGATGAAACACAGTAGTCCATGAGGTCTGACTGTATTCAGTATGATATTAAATATATATATATATTCAATTGGGAACAAACCTATCCACATTTGTATGCACAAGCATGAACTCCACACATGAGGGTACTGTGGATATACATAGTGTAAAGTACAAGTAAATGATTACCCTAACTCTTAGGTATTTCTTTTGGTGAACACCTCCATGGCAAAACAGATCTAGCTTCATTTGTGTAAAACAATTACTTGCAAAGATGTAGGATTCTAGTTAAATGAACAGTTCCATGCCACTTATTCCTGTTATTAATCACTGACAAGGTGTACTTACAATGGATGAAGCTGCTTGCGATAAAGCACAGCACATCACAGACATCTTAGGTACATCGGATGATAAGTCTGGTAAGGAGGCTGCTTGTTTAACACTCATATGTATAAAATTCTTGGTAATGCTTGTGAAATATCAGGGCGACAGAACAAAGTCATGAGCAACATAGCCTGAGTTGTGCAATTTAATACTTTGATGGCCGGTCTACAAATATAACGTATCTAGACTTCGGCCTAAAACCAGAAGTTTTCGGTTGCCTTGCCAACACCATAGCTCTTCCGCCCATGAAGCTAGAGAGCTGTTCAAGGGCTCAACGGATCGGCTGGTCTTGTAGACTGCACTCGAAAAAAGATTTGGTTGGGGTTGCAAATTTTTGTGAGTGACATCATAAGTGAAGTATTTTTTGGGTCATTTTGGCTCATGTTACCTGGCCTACAGCCCAACCACTAGGCGAAAGCATTTTGCTGAAGTTTTCATTGGAAACTAGGCTCGAGACCGAGTCTTTTGAGCCTTTGATCAACTTTCTAGCGTTTCTGGTTTAAATTTTATGATCTAAAACAAACAAATTATGTAATTAGCTAAGTAATCAAATATTTTTATTACTTAGATCATAACTTTTGAACCCGAAACCCTAGCAGGTCATCCAAAGTATCAAAAGACTCGGATTGTAGCCTAGTTTCCAGTAAAAACTTCAGTGAAATACTACCATCTAACGGTTTGGGCCCAGGGCCAGGTGAAGTGGGCTAAGATGGCCAAAAGTCCTCCACTTATGAGGTCACTCACAAAAAATCCGCAACCAACCAAAAATTTTTTTCAAGTGCCGACCAGAAGACTAGCTGCGTTTTTGGGCTTTTGAACAGTTTTTTGCCACTTCGGCGCCCGAGTTACGCATGCACAAAGCCACGTGCTATACGGTTGTTTTGGAGTGAGAATCCTGATTCCTACCAGACGTCAAAGTGTGAACATGGAAACTGGACATAATTGAGAATGGAGATGGTTTGTGAAAACTATGTGGGGTAATGTTGATGTGCGACACAGAAGTTTAAACAATAGATGACATTCTTCTTCATTTTGAAAACCCATAACTCTTTGACGTCTGGCTGCTTTCGAGGATTTTCGGAAAAAAAGCGCCTAAACGCATGTGGCTTTGCGTGGGAATTTCTCTGGTCCGATATGCTCTACAGACCTGGTAAAAGTCTCAAAAGACCACGGCAAGTCTTCTAGTCTGCATTCGAAAAACAATTTTTTGCTTGGGGGGGTTTTTGTTAGTGACGTCATAAGTCGAGGACTTTTAGGCCACCTTGGCCCACTTTGCCTGGCCCTGAGCGCCAACCGTTAGGTGGTAGTATTTCACTGAAGTTTTTACTTGAAACTAGGCTACAATCTGAGTCTTTTGATACTTTGGATGACCTGTTGGGGGTTTGGGTTCAAACGTTGTGATGTAAGTTAGCAAAAATATTTGACTAATTAGTTAATTAGATAAATAATTAATTTGTTTATTTTAGATCATAACTTTTGAACCAGAAATGCTAGAAAGTCCATCAAAAGCTCAAAAGACTCAGACTCGAGCCTAGTTTCCAATGAAAACTTCAGCAAAACACTTTGGCCTAGCGGTTGGGCCCTAGGCCAGGCAACATGAGCCAAAATGACCCCCAAACTACTTCACTTATGACGTCACTCACAAAAAATCAGCAGCCCCCAACCAAAAAAAAAATTTTTCGTGTGTAATCTACTAGACTGGCCGATCCATTTGAGCCCTTGAACAGCTCTCTGACGCAATCGGCAGAGGAGCTATGGCGTTGGTAAGGCAACCGAAAAGTGCTGTTTTTTAGACTGAAATTGAAGTACGAATATATCGTACGCCAGTTCTCAAAGTGTTAAATACCAAAAAAAAATCATCTAGTTTTCATGAAAGACTGTGGTCACAGTCGATATTGGAAATTAGTGCTGTGACAAATCTTATTGGTCAAATGCCTTTTACTCCCCATGAAAAATCCTCCCAATATGCCTATGGTCAAAATTTTTTTTGAGATGTGTGTAACATTAGATAAAGATACAGTTAAGAAGTTGTTTTGGAAGTACAAGTGAGTTGGATAAAGTATTTTGGTTTACCTCTGTATATTCCTGACAAAAATATATATCAAAACATGTTGATTTGACTTAATGCATAACTTTGATATCAATTATACTGTAAAACAATTACACTGCCTTGAGTTATGGGTTGCGCACCTTTAGAAAAACTTGGGGTTACCTATTTACATTAGTAATGAAATTACATATAAAAATGAGTTGATTTTCCCCCTAGGAATGGGGCAGAAAATTCACTACAAACAAACAACTGATTTCTTTGTCCTTATTGTCATTGAAAATGCAGGGTAAAAATGCAAAATCATTGAACGCATGATGTTAACTGTAACAACTTTATCTTTATTAGACTACTGTTGACGAATGCAAGTTCCATTGTCCAACAGAAGATATATGTAAAATACTCTCTACAACTATGTCATATGAAAGTTTAGGAAACCGTAAATAAAACAAAGTGTTGGTTCCGTATGTAAAAATAATCCATCAGAAAGTTAAATACCGCGGTAAAAACTCCAGTTGGGAGAAAGCCTTCTCAGATATTTACTTTTATCATTACAGATGCAATGTAACAATTGGGGATGTATGCGGTTGCTCTTTTTTTGTCCCAAATGCCCCTTTATTTTTGTGCCTCAACTCACTACACAAGCAGATTTTGAGAAGTCATGACATTCCAATGTATACCACTTTATTTTGGTCAGCTGTTTCAGGTGGAACAAATGAATAAATCATTAAGTAAACCATTTTCCAAACCCAACAATTTTATTATGTAATTGCAGAGCATTTGTGTATTTTATTAAGTAGCATTTTCGGCTGTGTTCTGAGAAGGTACTTGTACTAAAGTAGTCAAAGCTATAAATTACCTAACCAATTTAGTACAATGTGTTTCTTGAAAAAGCATTATGGAAACTTAATTGTCACATCAAATGAAAACCTTCTGGCATTCTATAATAGTTGAGGTATTGTTGTTACAGCACACTGCTAAATATAAAAACAATGTTACAGAAAATGCTATAATCTACAGTATACAAATTGTTTAATCCCTATTATAAAAGCCTGAAGAAACACAGCTTTCTCTGTTATAGCTAATCTACACATACATTAACATTCAACACCTTTGTTGGCAACATGAACATCATGAAAAAAATTAGGGTGCAATTATCTACACAAGAGTAAATTGTTCCATCATCTTAGTTTACTAACTTTGTTGAAAAGGATGATTAGTTACTGCTACAACAAGAATAAAGCAGCCATCCTTTTTTAATTGGTTAGCTTTTCCAGTGATAGAGCAGTTGGTACTTAGTAGGCTTAAGCCAAATTGTGGAACTGCTATACAACTTTACAACTCTACCTAGTAGATTCACTTTATGCTACAAAGGAAACACTAAAAAAGCAATAAAAACTGCCATTAGATAGGTTAAGCAAATTTCAGACAAAACATACATACTGCTTCATACAGATCTTGGTTCTTCCATCAGTCAGTGCAGTGCCACAACATACCCAACAGGCTATGTCTCATCCCTTTCATTAACAGCAATATGAAATTTCCAGGATTAATCAACCATCCTACAACACTGTTGAAAAGAAACAGCCTGTAAATTGCAAAAAGACTATGCTGCTGATCAATAAAGATATAATATACTATAGCAGCTTGTTGGAATAACTGTAACAAGCAAAACAAACGCTGTCAAATTGAGGCAAAAATTTGATCATACACCACTCGACGATTAGACTCGCCAGCTAACAAGTTTGCAGCAAGATCTGTACTGAAAACGACTACGCAAGTTTCAACGTAGTTGTCTTCACATCAATCGGGGCAAGATACGGAATAAAGCAAAACGAAGCGCGCTACAGCACCACAACGGTGTCCGATTCGTTTAACGGTTAACACAATGAGCTGTTGCTGCGCGCTCGTCTTTGCTCTCACCACGACAGTGGAACGCGCGCGCTCATACGCGACATAGAGAAGAAAGGCTGCGACGAGAGAATCGCAGAAATGACAATATAAGACGCACACGGCTGCGTAATAAAGAAAACGGGAAACCTATTAGCGTTATCAAATGAAGGGGCAATGGCGCGTATCAGAAAAATCTACTCCATTAGCGACGATTAGCTCACAATGCAGCACAACAAATAAAGAGTATCAAGAAACCTATGCAAAGTCTTCACTTTGCAGAACGGCAGTGCGATTCTTGTTTCCTGTCAATCCTTTTGTTTGCCGATAGCAGCGATTGAGAATCGAAACGTCTTGAGTTCGGCAAACACGCAACACATTCCAAGTAAGCAATTGCAAAAACTTACACCACCATACATAAAGCTTTATTGAAGGTACATGTTTCAGTTTTAAAGACTAAGGTGTTCAACACTAGCGTAGCCAGTCCAGAAATTTGGGGGGCCAAAATGTTTGATTTTAGGCGAATAACACTATTTTGTTTAGGATACCACTCTTAAGTCACAAAATGACTACATGTTCTAAAAATTTGGGGGCCATGCCCCCCAGGCCCTCCCTATGTGTTCAGATCAGACGACACTTTTTGCATATCCATTTCGGCGCTCTGCCCCTCGAAGGGTTTTGGGCAGTTTTGTAGTTCATGGCCTTATGGATAATACATCGGTGAAATTTTTCAAAATAAGAAGGTAACTGCATGTCGGAAGCACAGAAACAGACCATGTCAAACAACTTGCACACTGAGGTTATTCAACTGAAAATATGGGATTCGTTCCCACTCTGAAATTCATTGAAACAACACTTGCCCATTACTTGAATCTAGAACAATGCTAATGTATTGATAGGAATAGTCCGAATGTATGAATTTGTAGAAACTATTGCAATTGTTTAACATAAAAAAGCGACTGCAAATTAAAAGACTGAAGGAATGTCGCAAGTGTTCAACCAGCATTCAATGAGATTATATAGTTGCTTGAAATTTCATAGACGATTCAAGATCTAAGCTCAAACCAAAATAAATCTTAATTGTTGCAGTTTAGCATCTATCATCTTTCATTCAAAGTAGTACAGGAAAATACATCATATTTAGAAGTTGAAAATAAGTTATTATTAACGACCGTTTGGCAAAAAAGTATTTTCCTTACTTTGTTTCAGCTTGTGCGATAACTTGTCCACGCTAGGCAGCTACTGCAGGTTGCGTAACAAACGCTTTGTGACATTCTTTGTTTTGTGATGTTACACCTAAGCAATAGCGTATACTAGTGTTTCTAGGTGACTAAGGCAGTCTTGAGGTGTAAATACAGGTAGACCTGAATACCGAAAATTCGTCTAGTTTATAGGCGAATGATCTTAATTGTCCGTAACAGCACATGCCGCTAATGTCACGATCCGCCGAATTCAAAACACAGGGTCGTTTTCGTATAAACCTACTTCACGAACTAGATCGGAATTCTTTCAAATAACCGGTGTATTCGTCACCAACCAGTCGCCAAGATCCAACGCATCTGACATCTGCACAACTGCTTTTAATTGGCCGTTTAACCAAATCCATGGCTAGATGACATGGTGAAAAAATTATTGTCTATTATGTACTATTTTTGGGTAACGAAATAACTTTTACAACAATAATCACAAAGTGAATTTTCTGGCAAACTTGATTTTTATGAGTGCAGTGGACGAACCCTTTGTTCTCCCATTTATTCTCTACCCCCATGTGAACTTTGCGTTCTGTCCCAATAGAAAAAGAAAACGAACGCTGAACAACTCGTAATTGCTCCAAAATCCAGCGTGTTATTATTTGTTGACGACCTTAAACAGGACTGTCATCAAAAACCTCCAGTACCCCACTTATTTCAGTAACACTTTTTTATTTAATCTGCAAAATTCTCGAATTCTAGTGCAGCTAACGGTGTCGCCACTATTCCCTCCGCAATCAGATCCATAGTGGTAACATCTGCTATGACTGCTCATATCCGATGGGATATGAACCCACGTGTCAATGCATAGTAGTTCGTGTTGAGCTTATATGCGTTTTTTCCGAGACTTGTATCGTCCGTGTGAGCACTTGATCTCTGCGCAGGTAAGGACTGATGCAGGGTTCCCACGCACTTTCAAATATAGATTTCCAGACCTTTTCCAGAGTTGAATGACATACCAGGTCAAATACAGGCACCATAATAGTTAACACGACCAAAGTAAAGTTATCGATATTGAACAATTATGAAAATTCATGTCAAAAGATCACGTCTGTAAATTATTTTTTTCTCCATACAAACAAATCAAAAATTTTTTTCGGTCCAGTGTGGAAAATCACCAAACTTTTTTCCATAAATTTTCAGACTCCGCAGATGGAAGTTCTGGAATCGAATCACGTGAAATTGGAGGCGTGCTGGGCTATTTCAATTTGCACTACGTTTTTTTTCAAACGTCTACACAACAGGCTTCACACCCAGCAGGCTTAAGATTTCAAGGCCTGGCACGCAGGTTTTCAAAGCAGGTTTAAAGCTCACGACACAAACCTCTGGAGATATTCAAACTGGATTTAGATCGTTCAAAACCATGATGAAATCATCAGAACGAATGCACAACGCAACATGTATGGTACCCATTTTTTAATCCAGTCGAACATCAGATTTCTTTTCAGAAGCGTAGGCTGGTGAATTTTATACCAGGAAAGGTATTCTCAGTTTGCGCCAGTAAGAGTCCACATATCTGCTTATAAAGTCGAATTTTCACTTCTGAAAGCAACAGATACAAATTTGATGGAGATTGTACAGTGTACACCCTTGTTAATTAATATTTAGTACACAACAGCTATGTTCTTGAACGCTACTCTACGGATGATACACTGCTGAGTACGAGCATGCCTCAATGATAATGAAACTTAGGATTTAACAGTGCAATCAACGCATCATTATGGAAGCACCTATTTTAAGGTATCCTGGTGTAAACAGTATTGCGTACTGTTTCAAACTACGAAGATCAACATTGCCCACAACAGGATCGAAATTAGCCTGGCTTGGAAAATAGAAAACTAATCCACGCACGTATAAGATACTCGCTTTGAAGAATCATAACAGACAAGCCGAGAATCATGCGTTATTCCTTTAAAATCATTACTGTCACAAAGCGTTCGGCTAAACGTTTCTGAAAAAGAGGAAGATACAGAGACACACTGACAAAAAAAGGAAGGGGAAGGCTTTTGAGAAACACTGTTCACTGAGGTAGAAGAGAATTTTTCCGTTGGGAATTTCACAGACAGAACAACACTACTGCCGGTATTTGTGTCAAACCATCAGTTACAAATTAAGACGCGGATGTCCATTTAATAAAATCGGGGGGCGCATTTGACTGTGGTTCTTTTCCCGCTGTCTCACAGCAGATCATTGGAACCGATTTTTACACAGATTGTCGGTTTGATATAACTAGTGTTCTTAAACTTTTTTGTCCGAGGGCCACATAAGCTAGTGTTACACAACAGTTAGGGGGGTAGACATCTTACATGATTTGATGCTGGATGAAACGGCTTTGCCCCTATTTTTATAGGAACCGTCCTTATGTTTTTTGGCCATGGTCATGTTTATTATCATAAGTGCAGGGTTTCAAGAAAAGGCTTTAACATATAGGCATGAATTACATGGTTTCCTAACGCTTTCGAACACATTAGTAAATTGGAGTGTGTGTTTGGAGCATCAAAATTCATTGGATAAAATTCAAATTTTAACAGCAAAAAATGATTGTTTTTCCCCATTCGCCAACTGGGCAGCAATGCTAAGGGTTAGAAATAACTAAGATTCTCTAACTTCTGAAAGTAGGGTTTGCATTAAATGCGTCATCGTTCAATCAGAAAGTTACGATGTAAGTACACTTACTAAGTTTGATGGAGGTTGCCTTACTCGACTTGCCTTTAACGAAACATGTGATTGCGATCCCACTGACCTGCCAGAACGTGCAACGCAGTAGCCAAGAGCTCGTAGCCTGAAACGAGTAGATCGGCCTCCAAAACAATTATAACAGTAAAGAGAATAGCTGGGGTCGATTTCGGTATCTTTACGAATTATTTTCATATCAGCATTTGTACATCTGGTTACACGCTCAGCAACCCTGCGCGCAATTAAACCCAGAAGAAACACGGGGAAAATATTTTTTTCTTAATAAATACCACATTTTTCTTAACAGATACCACAGGTTGTGACCGAAGGAGACGTTTAAGAGGCGCAATTTCAATTCTACAAGAGGGCGATTAGCGAATAAACTACTACAAAAAAACAAACCACTTAAATTTAGTAGTTTTGAATAATGAATTTGGTACTTTGAGTACACACTGATGGCCTGATATAAGACTCAGCAAAGTTAACAAATGAGGCTTTCGACTGAACGAAAGCACAGAACTTGACTGGAGCTCGCGCGCCAAACAACGACCACGTAAAAACCGATCACCAGTGGAGGCCAACAAACGAGATGGCAGGGCATTAACTGCCAAATGAACACTTTTTTTAATTATTAACCCGACAAATTATCTCGCTATAAAAAAGCAGTTCTCTTACGCATTCCTTTTAAATACAAGCACATAATTATGTCTGGCAAAGCGCTGGCGCTCCACGTCGCAATCCGATGATGATTTCAGTATTTAACTAGCGTGAATTCAAACAAAAGTTCTTTCAGAACAGCATGTAAGAAAATTGAGCAGGACACGATTCGCGATTTGTCCCTGCGTTCACCATGTTCCCAACTTATAGCATCTATAGTAGTTTGTCGCGTAATCAACAAAGACTGCAGACCACAATCAGCTGCAACATTCGAAGGAAACAAACTCAGTCTAACCTCAAGCTTCTGGCAGAGCGGTAAGTGAACAGTTTTGCACAAAACGCTTTAACAAAAATCCCAGAGAAACCTAATTGTTAACATTTGACATACCCCCTCAGGTCTTCCTTTTGTACTAGACCCTTCACGACTACTTTGATGCAACACTGATCTGCTCGCAAAAAACACTGGTGGATTTTGGAAAACAAAGTAAGAGCAATTTTGTCCAACTAAACAAAACCGGACAAATGGCTGCACCAGACTAACCGCAGGTGCATCGTATTTGAGCAAACCAACCATCGAACTCTCCGTACATAAAGTGCTGTACATTTGATGTAGTTACACTCGCTTAGCCACATTCATACTGACGACTAAAACTCGTAGAAAGTTGGACAGATTCTGACGCAGCCGAATGTTTCAAGCTGATGATGACCACACGCCATAGAGCAGGGCTTCTCAACTGGGGGTCCATGGACCCCTAAGGGTCCATGGTGACCTATTGAAGGGGTCCACATGATTTTCTTATGAAGTAATACTTTCCGTTGCTGACCAGCGATGAAGTCCATGATGTCTAAAGAACCCACATGAATAATGACTATTCACTTCCTTGCTGGTCAATGGAGAAAGTAGCAATTAAGGACAGTGTTGCTTTTCGCATTTTAGATGTAGCTCTGGGAATATGCCACTTGCTGGTCTTTTCGTTTGCTCGTTATTTCGTTTTCTAATACAACTCCTAACATCGATAAGCTTGTTAGCGATAAACGCATCCAAAAGTCTGGAAGCAGATCTACAGTAGCGTAAACTAATGTAGATAGAACTGTGTATTAAATGCAATGTGTAAATTGATTTGTGTCTGATTAATTTTTTGGTTATCTACTTGGGTCCACAGAGTTATCTGAAAGGTCCACGGACGGAAATGAGTTAAGAAGCCCTGCCATTGAGAGACTGTATGTTGACTGTAAGACAGAAAGGTCAAGAAGCCGTAAGCAAACTATTAGTTCGAACAAATGATCGTCATGTAGTGCAAATGACCGTTGGCAGGTTTATTTGACGTTTCGTTCGAATTTCCTCAATTTGCTTTCAGTTGAACTGGCGAGTGCAAGCATTGCCTTTTATAGCAAACACATTTAACTTGACAGACAGACACTAAATAAGACACTCAATTAACTACATCATGCTGAAGGTTTTCACCTTCATTGGACATGAAAACGAGCACTATACCGTCAAAAGGTAGCCAAAAAGCAATAGCCCTAAAGTCACAGCGCAAGGTGTAGCAAATAAAGCTCATTTTATTCAGCGCACTGCCAAATTTAGGATCTTCAATGTTACCAATCAAAGCGTTTTAGGTTATATAGGAATGAGGCATATACCTACCCAGGACGAATTTTGCTTGGTAGGATTTGAGCTATTCCTATGAGACTTTAAATACAACAGGCAGAACACTCAAAAATGGTTAAACATTTTCTGGGGCCTCCACTCTTCACTTACGATCAACATCCTGAAATCCTCGTCTTTTCTTAAGCGGTAAATGTTTACATAGTAGAGTAAAAACTAGGTTGCCCATGCATGAGTGATTTGAACATTTGTAATGCAAGCAAAGCAGGAAATCCTGTAGAGTGGTCAGCTGAAACTTGAATAGTTGTATTTTGTAAATGGCAGCAACCCCCAGCTAAAACTCTCAATCCAAGGTCAGTCAACATATTCGTACTTTTAATGTCAAATAATGTCAGTAGTATCGAAGTATAAAAAAACGCTTCTTTAGTGCATTATGTAAACATAGTAGTTACCACAACACATGAAATCTTCCAGCAGCTGCATGGCAAAGCTCTTTAAAAAAAATACGATTCGTTACGTGAGAAACTGGTTACTTAGTTTCCACTGTTGGTTTGTTTTCAGCTTTTGCTACTGACAGTGGATCACTGTAAAAGCGTAACTGTGTTTTGGTCACTTGAACAGCACAATTCAAGTGGGTAAAAATGCATGAAACGAACGGATTGACGTCCTTGCGCATGTTACTGAACATCAATGGTAAACACCATGAAGTTCATTGTTATTTTTTCAGTAATGTAACTTATGTGTTTGCACGAAATATATGACATACAAGAGGTAACTTTGATGATTACGATTCTCAGGAAACAAGTTATTCTTCTGAGCATCAACTCTTCTTGTTAAACATCTTTTCTAGTTCATCCATTGAAAGGATGATTGTTGACTACTAATATCTTTACCTGCTACCTCTGAAACTCAACTGCCAGTTTCTATGGAAATCCCAAATTTAAGATATTTATTTCTTTTCTTGATTGCATTCGAAAAACATTTGGTTCTCCAAAAGCCTCAACCAAAGTGATTAAACCAAAACATATATGTATGCAATCCTCTTGTCATTTAATAAAACAAATATAATAAAATTTGTTACACTTAATTAACCTGCAGGTTTTTTATATTAGTTGATAGAAAAGTTATAACTGAACAAGTAAAATCACTGCGAACACCACAATTGGTTACCAAAGATGACAGGTGCTACTGAGGCTTGTAGTGACAGTATGATTTTCTTCATTTTCAGCCCAAACAAGATTTAGCCTTTGTCAAAATTAGTATCCATGATCAAACTTGTTTTAATAGTCGTGATTTTTTTCCAAATGTACTGCAACACTCAAAGTGTAATAGATTTTAGCAAACAGAAATCAACTAAAAAATTTAGGATTCCTTTGTGCAAAGCATTTTGTACAAATTGTTTCATTTCCTTGTGCTTATCTTTTCTACTACAAATTTCACTAGCTCCTTTATTAACTCAATCTTGCTATGTTACGAAAAAACAACCAGCTGACTATTACAATGTCAATAATTTTACAAAGCAGTGCCAAAGCTCAATTGAAATTTGGCATTTAATTATCTAACAATTTCAGAAAAATCAGAATCACACCTATTTTCAAATGTGGTCTAGCATTACTGGGTGCAAATGTTGGCATTAAGGCACAGCTTTTGCAATAAGTGGCAAAGCGTTGTAAAGCTGCATATGGTATTACAAATTACAATGGAATTTTAGACAGCCACAGCTACCAGGCAAACAATTACTGTGAAATGCAATTTTTTAATTTCGTAATTTAATTAATATCCAGTTAATTATTCACCCACAACATGAACCAGTTGCAAAAGCATATAAAATAAGAAACATTGAGGTTTTCAATTTTGTGCACTGAGAATGAATCAGTGTTTTCAATACTAAGCTTTTTTTTAATCAATTAAATCAATTCTATTCAAACAAGATTTCAGGACTGAGAATGTGTAGTGTTACTTGAAATCAATTTCCTATTTAAAAATTTTGTTGATTGATTCAATTTCATAACCTTTAATGGAGACTAGTTACTTGAATACAGATATTTGCAGGTCTGAATCATTGCAACTGTGAAGAAAGCAGACCCCATTTGGCTGATTCCTCGAAAGCTTGCTTATAAGCCTAAAGGTTTTGACTGGATCTTAGTAGTTTCTTCATAGAAAGTGGTTATAACATGCTAAAGGACGTAAACAGATCAAGTAACATGATAGTTCTGGTGAGAGAAACACTGTTAAGTAGTTCTCTGTTAAATCGTCATGTTGAACTGAGGCTTTAAACAAATGCTACCCACTTTCCAGTGGTTTCAGCAAGACGGTAAATCATTTTGTTGCTTCCTGACTATGAGCACTTCAGTTTTCCATCTTCAGCATAGATTTCTTTAATATGTATCATTACTTTTGTACATTGCCAAGCAAAAGTAGAAAAACTAAACTGACATTTACATGTTAAACAACTTGAACAGTGTCCCAAAGAAACAAGCATAACAACTACAAAAAATTGTTCATCTATGGCCAGATTTCACAGATATATCACGTTTGTCCACACACAAGTTCAGCAATAAAAAAATTCTTTGCAACATGATAGTGCACATAGACAAGGCATAGCTGCAATCCATACAGTGCATGCAGGCAATGAATAATTGACAAGTAATTTCTTTTTGAACATTCTGTGACTTTTCAAGAAGTCTGCCATTTGGAATGGCAGCCATGCAGTAACATCACACGCTGCACTCAAAATCAACAAATGCACACCTCTGTTAACCGCAAATGTTCAGAAGTGCATCACAGTCAGTTCCATGCTCACAAATAACATTGGGTTACTTTTGTTCTAACAGTTCATGCTGTGCATTTTCTGCGAGGAAGAGGAAGTTTTTCTGAACGAACTGAACATAATCGACTTGTTTTTACAAAGCATTGCTGCTGACTATTCTTCATTTAACGCCTGCACGCGGCAACGGATGCGACTCAACAACGAAGAAAACGTAATTTAAGTTCACTTTTAGGTACACAGAGCAACTAAATGCAGCGCAAATAACTTTTGCGGCAAACGCATACCAACCGTGACCAGCAAAGTGATCTGAACAATTGCTCTGTTCATATGTAGCGCGTCCACGCAACCGGAACACCAACACTTACACTACTGCGGCAGCATGGAGAATAGCGAAATTCCGGTCAGAAGAAATTCCGCTTCAACGCGCGCAGAGCAGAAACCGAGCTGCTATCAGGAATGACGAATTTCGTTCGACCGCACGAGCCCGAGGTTCACTCTGCGGCAGGAGCAGAGGAGCGCACACCTAGGGCATGACGCATGCATAACAAGGAAACAGCATACATTCCTCAGCCAAGGGTTGCGAAACAATCAAAAACTGCGGAGCGACCATACACGGCCTCGCAAAGAGAGCGCACACACGCTCCGTTACGCTCATTGCAAACATGTCTCGCTTGGTTTACAGGTCCGATCGCTTTTTTCGTTCAGCGCACCGAGAGAAAGACCGCGCAGAACCAAAGACGTCCACTTCACCTTTTCTGTTGTGTGGTGTATGGCAATGAAGTGCAATATTTGAATGCACAGAGCGACAAAACGGGAAGAAGCTTATAATGGAAAAATCACCCCCAGTTCGCGTAACCATCAGATCAGATTTAGGCTAGCATGCGATTGCAATTACTTCCTACAGGGCTTGGTTGCGCACTTTTGGAGCGAACAAGCGAAGCACTGATGCACGTGCAATTCGGCAAAATGCGCCATGATGCCACCACTGAACTCCACACGTTGCCTTGAGTGAAAGTGATTCATATCTGTTCACAATGAGTATTTTATATATGTTGCAACAAAACGCGACGTGCACCTTCTATATATTGTTATTATACAACGTGGGTGCAACTCAGATTCTATTCCAACTAGTTTAACAATACACCTGAAGTAAAAATTTCAAAAGAAAACTGTTTGGCAGCAATGTTGTTTCTGCTACGGCCTACAAACAATTTGTTGTTTTCACCCCAAGTCATACGTTCCACGATGCATGTTGTCATCGCGACAGTCTTCCACGCGTATGATCCGCTACCACCATTGCTGAAACTTCGAAATGTACTGCCTCCAAACAACCACATCAAGTAGCCTGAAGCAATGTGCGGCGATGATAAATGTACGGTACATACCAGTGGCAAAATTCCTTGTCAAAGTCAATCTCGAACAACATTCGTATCCAGCCTTTGCAGTTGTTGCAGACCAATAAAAAAGGAAAGTCTTCGTTTAATTATTGTTACTATTATCACTATTGCTAACAAAAATAGTCGCCATCACTACGGCAAGTACTATAATTTCCATTTCACGCTTGAACAGGCTGACGCTGACCATAATATCGGATTTTCAAACCAGGGCGTTGCTTAAATTAGGTTGTGTAAGTTTGAAACTGCAGTTGTGACGATGTGTTCACATGCATTTAGAATAAGGTTGGTAAGTTCGCAAATTTTTCGACAAACATTACCTTTGCCGAATAGTGAAGGCAAAAGAAAAAATTTGGAATGGGAAATTTATGCTTAATATTCCTCTTTTTATGACGCAACCAAAGTTTTTCATGTAACCTGTAGCCAGGCCCGTGGCCACGGAGGACAATGCCCCCGCAAATATGTTTTGTACCCCCTCCAAAATTGTCTTGTGCCCAGGAAAATGTGTTTTAAACAAATTATAAAAACAAAAATCTTGCCCTTCTAATAATCTATTTTGCCCCAACAAACCTCAAAAAAACTCGCTACGGGCCTGCCTGTAGCTGGCATCGTAATCAAGAATAAACATTTGACTGACTGGTACACGACGATAAAAAACAGGTCTGTTCCGACCAAACTGCGATGGAAGGTCACTTTACGCTTGTAGTAGTTATTTGTTTATATCTATGAATCTCGTAGGATTATCGCAAGTTCTAGAGGCGATTTATCACGCAGTGAAAAATGGTATCACTCTCAGGCAATGTCGGTTCAACGATGAGGCTTTCAACTGTATGAGCTCCTGAGAGCTGATCCAGATACATGGTAACTCATGGTATGTGGCATCAAAGTGCACCAATCACTACTAAGAACACCGTTGCCTTCGCAATTCATGAACACCGGATTTCAAGGTGGAACTACAATTACTGGGTATCTCTTTTTCCATTCGTTGTTTTGATATTTCTGTCAGTTTGTAACCGCTGCATCCGTTATTGTAGGTCCCATGTTATCTTGGACCACAAAGATACATGGCCCATGCCATCGCTTTCGCGATGATCAGAAGGGCGAAGACACGAGAACATTTTGCGGAAAGTTCTCACACAACACTATTGGGAGTAGGAGGTTACAGACAATGTAACTGCATAACACAAGAATAGTCCTTCCAGTGCCTTCGACGATCGCCAGGGCAGAGATTTGCTAAGGGTGTTGAAGAGACCGCCCATTTCTCAACCGCACGCACTTGGTATTCGACGAGGTTGTTCCGATGGGAAGGCAGTAGGCAACACGACCGGACTCCGACGAAGATTGCATCCGCATTGGAGAGATTCCCTGCTACAGTAATTATGCCCAGCGCTTGACCACAAAGATATTAGGTCTTCATCATAAAATCACTCCTGTTTTGAACTTCTGTACCTCGCTCGACTTTAATGTGATCATTTCCAGCTAAGCTCGTTTCTGGGTCATGAGGAGATGGCCTCCATTTTAATTTAATTTATTTGTTTGTGAGCAGACACGAAGTCCATAGTATGAACACACACACTCTGCAGAACGCAGGTTGATAAAATCAGACAACACAGAACGTAGTACAAGACATTGAAGCCGGCGAAATCATAGGGTTACAGACACTTTTCGCAACTGCATTGAAGACAGAACCATAGGGTTACAGACACATTCTTAACACTATTGTTAGCTAAAACGTAACACTTGTTACAGCACTACTGCGGAGTAGGGCGATAATTACTAACTTGGTCTAGTCT
>Ga0210059_1001291_pt1 | contig 37165 bp, 28 predicted proteins | sample Ectturendosymbi2_FD_188042 | JGI IMG/M metagenome (GOLD analysis project Ga0210059, IMG submission 188042) | Ecteinascidia turbinata endosymbiont from Florida, USA - Sample 2 (SPAdes) (version 2) | ecosystem: Host-associated > Tunicates > Ascidians > Unclassified | place: Key West, Florida... | reverse complement strand
TTTCAGGTGTTTTTTCTCTCCAAACCAAGTTGAAAAATTTTTTTATTTCGATTTACATAAATTACAAAATATGACTAACGTTTTTGTGAAGAATTTGTATTTCTATCGTGCAAGGTTTTCCATCCATAGCATTTTTTAATCAACGCCTTGCCCACTCGAGCGCTAGCACGAAAACCATACCGGCGTTCTAGCATCAGACAGCAGCCATGAATATATCATGGCACCGGCGATCAATGAGTTAATTAATTTTTAATTAACTAATTAATCAAATATTTTGTTTACTTCAGATCATAACTTTTCAACCCGAAACCCCAGCAGGTCATCCAAGGTATCAAAAGACTTGGATTGTAGCCTTGTTTCCAATAAAAACTTCAGCGAAATACTACCATCTAACGGTTTGAGCCCAGGGCCAGGTGAAGTGAGCCAAGGTGGTCTAAAAGTCCTCCACTTATGATGTCACTCCCAAAAAATCCGTACCCCTCCACCAAAAATTTTTTTGAGTGCAGACTAGAAGACTTGCTGTGTCTTTTGAGCCTTTGAACAGCTCTCTACCGCTTTCGGCGCCAGAGTTACGCTTGCGCAAAGCCATGTGTGATCTTGTTTTTTTTTGGCATGAAATCCTTGAACATTACCAGTCACGAAAGAGTTAAAATTAATACCACTTGATGTTTTGTTCTTTGTTTACAGTTTTTTTATAATTTTTTTTATAAAATAAATTTTTAATTGCCTCTTGCTTATTTCATTCTTCCTTCTCATGGATGCTAAGTTTTTTTAAACTTTTTAAACCAGGGTATTAGCGTAATTGAGCTTCTTAATTAGTGCACTTTTTAAATCATAAGATGTATATATCACCACATACTGGGCAATTAGGATTTTGGAAGTGGTTAGGTGGGGCATGGGCAAGAAAGTTTGGGAAACACTGTTTCAAATCCAAGCAAGTTTATGGGGAAGTGGTAAATTGGTATAATTTTATCATGTTAAAGTTTGTTCAAGACTATATTTTATTGAAAGCTGTTTTTGAAGGGGAGAACAAGCACTGCGTCAAGCTCTCAAGGAGAAGAAAAGACATCAGGTAAGATTTTTGAGCAATCCAGAAGTTCTTCGACACCTGCAGCTTTTCTAACCTCTGGACATTTAATCTATATACATCTTGCATTTCATTCATAATGTTAAATTGTTGGCTTATCCTATCCTGCTTTAGGGCCATTCCATGTCAAGTGATCCAGGTCATGCAATCCACCCTCTCAGATTTTGATGAAACTCAGCAGACTTATAGAACTTTTTTTCTTTTGATCAGAAAGAACTAATTTTTTGAAAATTGGACAACCACAGCCAAAGTTATAAGTGTTTGAAGTTTGCCTATTTTTGTACTCACTCAAGCGTAACAACATGATGAATTTCATATGGACAGTTTTGAAGTCCTGTAACTCTACCTCTACATAGTTTGAAACAGTCAATATTTTGAATATTGTTAAGAATAGCGTACTTGAGCTAATTCTCAGATACTGACCCATAAGGTTGCGATTATGGACCTTTATACCAACGTTCATCAGCAGCACCTCTTATGATCACTCATGTATGATGTCATTTTTAACAGCCAATATCTCCAGGAGCTCTGTAGGCAGGATGATGTGTGACACCTCATCTGAACGGTGTGCAAGTATTCAAGGACAATTCAAAGCAAGAATTAAATTCCTGGGTTGTTGACTGTAGGAAAAAATGCATGCTAAATTAACATATGGATCTTATCAAAATTATTAGTCAAAATTTCTGTTTTGTACTCACTAGTCTATATTCTTCGACTGGAAATGTATTTTTTCAAACACAACAAACAAGCATACATTTTTTTGCACTTGGAATAGTTTGGAGCATTGATGTCTATGCATAGCACTTCAAACATAATTTTATGCAATGAAAGATGATGATAGACAAACTACAAACAATCAAGTTAGCTTTATGTTTATCCCAAGATACAACTATTTTCTTCTCAGATGCATCTGACAGAAAATATTGCCCAGGAGCAGTTGCAAGTTAAGGTACATCAATTTTTCAGAGTACATGTTGAAAAGGTACCCAGCATCCACCTTTTTTTGGCCAATATAGCAAGCATGAAGGGTTGCCAGGGTGCATAAAGTCCAGAAGTATATCACTATTGACACCCACTGCTTAAAACTGATTACCTCACAGTCATCTTCGAACAAGTCCTTTAGCTTTCCATGAACATTGCCAAAACCTGGGCCATTGGAGCACCTCTGCAACGTACAATCTCTGTTTTTAAACATTGCATACAGCCACTGCAATCAACACTTGGAAAGTTTTTCAATGTCTACAGCATGTAACAGGAGAATGACATGTTGGTGTATGGTACACACAGACAGCATGTGTATCAGATGCTGCAGCACTAATGCACCACTTTGGCCTTAGAGTGCAAAATTTAGAAAATCCAAGTTTTGTGGTTGGATTTTACTTTTTGAATGTCACATAAAGTTCTTTCAAGGTGCACAGCTGCAACTGCTTTTGTTTATAAACATTCTTCACACTGATGCAATCTTTGATTCCTAGCATAATCCTGCTATTCTCATTGCTCTGGTAAGGTTGAGTCACACTTTCTCTTGTCTCATCAGGTACTAATTTGCCTTTTCTTGGTGGTTGTTATGAACAAACATCACTTGTCTTTCCAACTGTCTTGTTTGTCTAGCCATTTGTTCACTAACTTGAAAAGCCTTAGCTACCTTTGTTAACTTTTTTCTTGACGAAGTGTCAGGAACCATTGTTAACACCTGTACCTTCCCTGCTCATGTTGAACTGTCACTTTAAAATTTGTTTTTCATTTCAGCAATCATATCATTAAACAAATCTTGATACTGATATTCTTCCACTTCAGCACAGTCTTCCTCTGAACCAGATTCATCATCAATTTTAAGAGCTTTGGAAATTTGTATTTTTTTAATATAAAATGTATCTAACATTTTAAATAAAAATACTTGTTATTGATGAAACTTGTTATTGATTTGCAGCAATTTCCTTTTTCTGACAGCTGGTTTGTTGGGAGAAGCAATGCTGTGAAGTTCTATTGGCAATTATCCTATTTCACACAAGCTCTGGTTCACATTACAGAGTGATTTCTTTGCATCCTCCTATACCAGAACATTTTCCATCTCACTGGCACTAGATGATATAGCTTCAGTTTCATTGATCATTTCTTGAATTTTCTCCCTACAGTTGCAGCAAAGTTTTCTTCTTCGTATAATATTCATACTTTCATGTCGAAGTTTGATTTTTTGATACCATTCAAATGTAATGCTGTGAAGTGTTAAATTTTGAACAGGTTTTTTATGTATTTGTAAAACATCACTGCACACTTTATAAGCAGCAGAATAACGATCAATAACTTGGGCTTGTGGAACATACAAAGCGTTTGTTTGAATAACATCCATTGCTTTCAACAATTTTTTTTCAATTACTTTTCAACTTTGTGTTTCTGCAGATGGTGGACTTAAATGCTGCCAGCATTAACGTCATCAATGTATTAAGTGAACAGCAAACAGATGTAGATATGCCATGCATGATGCTATGACTATTCATAGATGTTGGTGTGTTATTTCAGTTTTTTTACATTTGTTTGTCTCAATCGATGTTCTTGTGATTGTGTGCACTTGGAAGCAAATGCACTTCTCATTTTTATGTAGGCTGTCTCTGTGTGATTGTGTTCCAAAGCAAGCATAAAACTTAAAAAGCATCTGTATTGTTGGATGGGGTATTTTTTCTATAACTTATGGCTGCAGTTCTTGCAAAAAATGCATCTGCAGTTCTTCTTGCTCTTGCAGTACTTTACTGATATATATTTGACATACTGCCATTTCATATAGATTTTTTTAGTTAACCACAAACAAAAAACTGAAGAAACTGCCCAGCTCACCCCAACCAGCCAAAATTCACACTACGAGTATGTGGCAGTTATTCTTTGAAGTTATGTTTCTTTCCAGATATTAAGCAACCGTCGCACTTATCGGGAAGAACGTTTGATTCACCGAAGATAATTAACAACAAGACCTCAAAACATGTTTCTGAAAGATTTTTGAATGAAAGTGATTCAGCAGTAGCCTCTTCATCACAGCCGTTTGATGACGTGATACCGCCTCCTTCCCCTCCATCTCTCGTCGATAGCACTTCAACAGTACTTCTAAAACGATCCCAACAACCGGCTAACACTTGTTGTGGAGTTTTGGTTAGTTGATATAAATAGTTTTTGGTTAAGTTGCTGTTACGACTGACTCCGCTTACAATGCTGGTTGAATCGTCATGCAACGTGTAAATTTGTACCGATGATATTTGTACTATAAAGACAGCAACTTTATAGGCGGTTGGTCTCGTGCACTAAACACCATTGGTACATACTTACGTCGGTGTGGCGTGTTTGAAGATGTCTTGTGTGGAAAGAAATAGTGCGGTTGCGGTTTAGGGGAGCATTGTTTACTTTTTCTCTTAAGAGCTGAATAACGCTTTAAACACATTAATGCATAGAGTGGAATTTTCACTTTGATGGCTTGTCATTGCTCACTGGAGAAGACTGCGTAGTAAAAAAAGTCTTGAAATTTAATCAATTTTATTTCTGGTTGACTTTTTTTCATTGACAGCTTTTATCATAAAACCAAAATCAATTTGCGTTCGTCAGTTCTCGACTTACAACTCTCTAAAAATCTCTGCATCAAAACAAAATATGTAGCATGCTGAAGAATACAGTTGCCACGCTCGGGGGATGTGGTCGATTAAATTTCTGTGTTTTTTTTCCTGGTATAATTCCTTTGCAAGAATATCTATTGGTAAGTTTCGCTTATTTTTAATGGTTGACTTGACTTTCTGCGATACCCGTAAAGTTGTCTTTTTACTTGAGCAAACAAGGGAACGCAATGGTCGTAAGTTGTGGCAATACATTACGTCTGTGTGCATAGGATGTACAAGAGCGATTAACTTGTTTTCCAGCCAGTCTTGGAAGAGCTGATCACATACCGTATATGCTATACCAAAGCAGCTTGGTCCATTTTGTGTAGCGCTTGTTGCATGCCAAAATTGCTCTTAGCAGAAAAATTAGTCGTTTGTTCAGTCAGATCGTTTAAAAGTTATTATAGGTTCGAGTGTGTGACTTCAAATATAAAAGCAATACTTTTTGAATGTAGGCTATATCTTCGCAAACGCTTAGCACTTGTCTTCGAATAAAAATAAGTAAATCAGCTCATCCGTTCTGCTGGAAAGTTATACCCAACCAAGCACTTCGTGGCTTGTGTTACATTGTACTGAAACTTTCGTTGTCCTCGTAACTAATTTCTGTGCAATCGTTTACTGACTGGGACAATCATTGTAAGCCTGTGCACCGAATTATTCCCGGTTTGTATGGTTCACTTGTGGTATATTCATTTTTTGTCCTAAGGCAAAGTTGCCTTCAAATATTGATTTTATCACAACCACTTTCGTTTAGCAATCGAAATTTGGTCAAGTAGAAGGCGGTTTGGATTCGGTGAAGTCATCTCGATCCCCAACTTGCGCCGCCGCTAACGATACTTCCCGAACTGCTCATACCAAGCATTTAGCTTCATCCAGCAGGCATCGCGTCGTACTTTCCTTCAAGCAGTTCAAGTAAGTTTTCACAGTTTTGAAAAGTACAGAATCTATGTTACGTATTCAGTTTCTCTCTGTAAGGAGTTTTGTAGGTTCACTCGATGCGCTGCAGATTACGTGCTTGTGTGATCGCCATTATTTTTAAGTACCGCCACATGGTTTTACTTAATTGCTTTTGTTTTTCTGGCAGACTTGAAGTAGAGAAGTGGAAAAAATACAAGAAGATCTACAGACTTCAGGAGTACTATATGGGGCTCTTTGACTCATTCAAATCAATGAACGATACTTTTAGAAAGCAAAGGTTTTTCTTATTCCCAGTATTTTGTTTGGTATTCCCTAATTTATTTAAGGCCTAATGCTTGTTTTTAGTGACGAAATGTTGTCGCTTTGCGCTCAGTGCTGTAGAAAAAACTGCTTTGTTCATTGATAGATTTGACCGTTGGCACCCCAGTATTATCTGATTACCTGTTATGTAAAGCACGCTCATTTGCAAACCGTGACCTTTTTGTAAATTGCCGAGCAAAGCGAGCAATGAACTGAGTTCATTTTTGTCTGAATGATAACCAAAGCTTCCGTAGAATGATATCGAAATTCATCCCACGCGCGGTTTGTACATTAACTTTTATTTATTGAATTGGTTTGTTGAGGAAACTAGGGAGTTGTTATTTGTGTCTGTAATGCTAAAAATCATGAACACCTTGTTTTCAGTTTTTAAATTGTATAGACATTCAACGTCCAGTTCAAGCTCTCGATCTGAAAAGTTCCTTGGCGTTCACGCTCCAGACCCGGGATTACAGCAAAAGTATATCGTATTTGTTTACGACACACTAATGCAAGTGGTGAGTTCTGCTGTGGTTGCAGCCAAGGCTTGTTTTTTTCTGGTTCTTTCAAGCAATCGGTTGCTGCACAAATATTTCCTACAAACTACCATAGACAATTTCGAAAAAATTGTGTTTGATATACTGTAATTACTAACTGCCATCATATACCTACTATGAGGAGAACTGTGCAGTTGCTATTAACAATTTTGCAGTTTGAAAGTGGAATGTGGGTTTTTAACTATACTACAGAACGTCATTGAGCTGCGCTCGTTGTTACAGGTTTTTGGGGGAGTGGAGGAGCACGTTGATAAAATGTTACAGGCAGTGTTTGGCCCTGTATTGGTCACAAATTCGTATTTCTTTCAATCGTCCCAAGTTTCTCAGAGGCTGTGTAATTTTGAAGCATTTGTCATCCCATGTTTTAGTCACGTTGAAACTATTGGTATTCTGACATGTGAGACATCTTGCTTGCTAAAAAAATGCTAACGCATTGTCAAAAACTACAAGGCGTAGAATTGTAATAGGATTGTGGTTCATCACTGCTGCTTCCTGTGTTTCCATTTTCCAAGCATCGGCACTATGAGTTAAGAGGTTTTTGTGCCCTAATACTTCTGTCGTCACAAGTACCTTGTTCAGGGCTAAAGTTGTCCATTCACTTTTGTAACGCCATACCATGCCGCGCAGTCGCACCCAAGCGATTGGTTTTCACTGCTTTGCGTTTCAACAATGAGTTGTTTGTATTTCCTGTACGTATTGTTGCCCTTTGGCTTAGATTCCTTCGCTTTCTGCACCAGAAGCTACGAATATGCTCCTTTGGCAAGGCAAGGCCCTGTTTGACTGCGTTTTGTGTCAATACTAAGCCTTGCAGGGCGCGTCAACTTTTATTTTCCAAATTTCGCTGTAATTGCTCTTATATAGTTTGCTCAATTTCTTTCAGCTGAGCTGATGGTTGCGTTTGGAAATCAGTATGCAAACTGTTACGGCATCACTGAGACTTGGTGGAAATGTTCATAAAAACCATGAATAAGCTTTTCAAATTATGTCTCATGATGAAAGGCACACAACTTTATACCAGCAAGACACAATGTGTGTACATCATGTATATTCTGGGTTGAACTTATTTTTTAGGTTCTTGTCAAATCCACCGCTAAGTAAAAAGTTAGTTGGGCACGTTTCTCTAGTCTTCGGTTCTCTGTTTTGAAACACTGCGCCAGCATCAACGTATTGCTTTCCTGCTGTACATTTCTCGTCTTTTTATCTCGTTTCGATGATTTTGAGGTTACAATTTGTTCTTAGAATCCTGAAATTCAGAAACTTGTTCTAAAAGGCATTATCAATTGTCTTCTCAACGAATGGAAAAGGCAAGTGGAGATTGATTTTGTTCCAGTGTGGCTGTTGAAGTTATCACAGTGATACTATTAATACATCTTCCATATACGTATAAAGTCAGGCTTTTCGTTTTCCGCACGCCAGTGTCTTCTGTTTTGGTTGCGAAGCGATATTTCTAGTTTAGAGTTGATAAAATCCATTTTAACTAGTTTTAATTAGAACTAGTTTTATCCTCGCAAACTGACTGACGCTACTGCCTCACTTTTCATTGTGGCTTCAATAAAAAAAATCCCAATTCGATTATTTTTGTTCTATGATTAATAATTCTATAACAAAAAAATTGTAATTTTAGACTGGCACTTTTTTAGTTTTCCCCCTCTGACGCAAAATTGCTTTGTACAAAGCTCGGGTATTTCCGGCAAAGCTAGCAACTTATTCGTTCAACTAGTTATTAACCCTTTGACTAGTTTCACTGATTTCACTTGTATACGTTTCCGTATTAATTTTATTCGACAACTTTGTTTGACTATAGCTATGCTGATGTACGGCAGCTATAATCCGTTTTATTGCTGTTGTATTTCGCAGTGAGAAATCGAGCAGTGACTTACGGGCGTATTTCATTCTTCTTCAAAACCCAATGTTTTCACGCATCACCACGTATGTTGTTTTTGCCCATCTGCTTCGTCAAATCGCCACTCTGAATGGACACGACCAGTTGACATTAATTCATTGGTTCCGAAGGTGAATTTGTTTGCTTACCATTTGCGGTTGAAACGCGATACCCACTGTCTTTCTAGTTGGCCTTGTAGTGTGTTTAGTGATCGCCATTAAATCCACAGCAGCGGTAAAGGACATCTAAAAATAGTGTAGTAAAATCACATCGAAAGTGGTGATAACACACCATCTCCCTGTTTTGACAGGTTTGCATTCCAGAGTTGATTAAGTTTTTGTTTCTCTTGAAACAGATTACCTGGCACTGTTGTGTAACAACAGACAAAACTACACAGTACTTGCAAATGTATGCCGATTAAACTGTTTCGTGTGGTAGCAACTGCTTTTCATCTTTTCAGGCTTACAACGCCTAGGTTCCGACAGCTGCTGGAACGTCTCCACCAGTTTGTTAGCTTGCGTTTGTTCCCTGGTCAATCGGATGAGCTACCCCCCATGTGCAACTGCGGGTGGTGGATACCGTCTGCTGTCAAAGTCCTCTCTTTGTTGAGTAAGCTTGTGCTTGGTGAAAAGTTATTCTTTGTTTCGCCCTCTCTGATCCAACGCATAGTTTGATATTTTTACCTGTAAAGCAAGAGTGTTAACGGATCGTTCGATTTTAGCGTCATGAATACACATGGCTGGAATTTTATAATTTTGAGATGATCCGAAGATGTTTTGGTTTACTTATCATGAAGGTGTTTGATTACACAAACAAGCTTATTTTCACTGATACAACGCCAGGCAAACAGTTTAATTTACAAACGAAGATTTATTTCCCGTTAGCAATGAGCTTTTGAGCTGCAAAGTTTGAGTGTTAAGTGCAGTTTATTTCATTGTATAAGTTACTAAGAGCAGCAAAGAAATTCCAAACTGCGGAGATCATTTTCCAATGGCATTTGAACAAGTGACTTGGCGCAGCGTATCCTCCGAATAGCAGTATCGATATCAGTGCATGCGGTTTATCACAAAGTGATTGAATTGCTCAATCTCAACTGAAAATAGAATGAATGTGCGACTCGTGCGTCTTAATAATTTTTTACGTTGCATGGATCGTCCCGATCAAAACGTTAGTTGAAACTTCACCTGGGTGACTCAGCTGCGCCGCAGACCATTTAGAAACGGATCGCAAAAGTTTTTCAATAGAACGAGCAGTTCTACAATCACTGACGGACCTGCTGTTTAAGTCGTGCGTCAGTCGGTCTCGCTTTGGTGCGAAAATTTCAGAATAGCAAAAAGACAAAATTGAGTGATAATAATTCCTCCTCCACCTCTGTTATAGTCGCTGCAAAGACCCTTTAACGAAAAATTGCGGAAACATTTGAGATTTCGGTTCGCGAACCACTATTTTTAGGTTGACCGTGTGATACTTAACAACACGTTATTTCGATTTTCTTTGTTCATGGAAATAAACGCATGTCATACACTCTTTTGGTTTAGGTCAATCGAACAACTTGATCAGACCTCGCCTTGTGTCATTCCGTGAATTTTACAATCACACTCTCGATCACATCGACGTCATGGCCGAGTTTCGGCAGTGGGAAAACCCCGCGTCGCATTCCGGGTAGGTTATTCTTCAAAAAGGTTGCTTTTCACCATGCCGCGCGATGACTTTCATACACTGGAACCAATCTGTTGTTTTGTTACTTCACTGTTTAGCACTTGGCAGAATCGAGAAGATATTTTAGTCGTCTTCGTTACGTTCTGCTTGTTTTTAAGTCGTTGCAAGATCTCGCTGCTTCATTTGTTTTCGTACCTTTACCCGAAGTAGGTTAATTTTGTTTCGTTGTTGTGTGCAAAAAGTCTCAATTTTGACTCGCCATACTACTTCTTATGGATACTTATGTTTTCGAGATATATTATCGCCCGGATGAAAATGCGGGTGCAATTTTCCACAGGTTCACGTTCTGTCACTTCCCGTTCGTTTTGAGCTTAGTGGCCAAGCTCAAGATTCTCAAGCACGACCAAGAACGTCAGATGATCAGAACTGCTAGAGATGAACTTGTCGCTTCTATAAAGAGGTCAGGGGAAGAGTGTGCCATCACATTGGCACTGTAACTTCGGATTTTGTCAGCTAGCGTGCGTCGTTATTTGCAGTAGGAATACGTTTTTTGATGAATGCACGCGATTGTAGGATATGCAGTGTCGTGTGGCTCAATGAGTGAAAGATCAAGATTATAATTTGCCCGGATTCGATTAGATCGCAGTAAATCGAATACAAAATATGTCTTTGCAAAATAGTTCCTAGACATTTCTTTTAGTGCAGTTATGTGACCTCTCGCGTGAGCGCACGTCTCCAAAACACGTAAGACTCTGTTAAAAACAAACGTTTTTTGTTGACGGTTCAGCGCAAAGCTTCCCAGCAGATTTTTATTAATGCATGTGGGATACCAACATATTGTTTTGGCGCTGTATGAATTCTTATGCTCTTGTTTTAGCTAACCTTCAGAGATTGAATCGCAGAACGCGTGATGGAAAGGTTTCAGGTTAAATTATTCCAGAAAGCTCCATCTATGTAGGTAGTAGACTTCTATCATGCACGCCATTTGAAGCTTCAAGGTCGAAAGGATGTTGCTACAACGTAGAAAATTTCGCGTTTGTCAGACGTTGATTTTAAGTAATGATGCAAGCTGGAATCCCATGTTTTCATTATATTTTACTTATCAAAAACTATATATTTCCGGTTTCAAATTTACCGCCTCTAGAAGTTTTTTTGGAAGCTTTTTTTTGCTGAAAACGCCAACTAAAATATGTCGTTGGCGAATGTTGCCCATTTTGCCATCTATAAATTAATATTTTTTCATAACCGGCGGTAACAAAGGCATGCAAGCCCGATCATCCACTAATTTATTTGACCCATGCACATAAAATGTACTTGGTAAATCCAGGAATTAGTCTACTTCGATTTGCAAATCTGGATTTTTGTTTATTGACGGTGCAGCATTCCATTTTTTTGTGCTTTGAGTCAGAATTTATTTAGGCGTTGCGAAAATACAGGCAAAATAAAAATCTGTCGAATCCTTTTAAACAGCTGTGATTTTCATGCGTACTGTTTTTAGCATGAAAATGTGAAGTTATTTCTACCGGAATGTGAACGCTAAAGCAAAAGAAAAGAGCTGCGCAACAACAAAGCAAAATGGCGGTCAAGCGTAACCTCCATTTGGTCGTGGAAAAGCTCTTGTGCGTTTCCTTCTCTCAATAGCAGTTTTTTAGCAACACGTTTGTTGAAAATCGATTCCTTTATTGTGCAATTACGGCGAGCGTTAACAGACGTGGGTGCGTTTGTTTCAGGCGACCAACGCGTGCTCCGAGCGTCAGTCAGCTTTTCTTCAACATCACGGTGCGCAGGAGCCATCTGGTTCAGGACTCGTTGGATCAAATTTACAGGTGAATTGCTGATGGATTTGTTCTAATTACGTCGGATCGAAGCTCCTGTCTCACTTTTCGGGGTGTGTGTAATCGCTTTGCTGTCTGGGAGAAAGCTATGTGAAATAACACTAGTGAAATCCAAAATTATGAAGGCATTTCTGTTGAACGGTTTCTCAGACCGGTTGATAGCTTTTGGCCTGAGTATCTTGACTGAGCCTTGGTACGACCCGCTCCAGTCTCACTTTCATATTAGATGGCTATACCCACCTCTTCAGAAACTACAGGTGCTTAAAGCTTGAGGGCATTAATAATTCAGCTGCTAATTTTGTTGAGGGCATTAATAATTCAGCTGCTAATTTGCTGTTGTGCTAAAAGCTGCCGAACGCCATGCTGTCACTATTTTTGAAGCCGTCTTTTATTCATTGTTAGCAATCGAAAGCATCTCAAGAAGAAACTCCGCGTGGAGTTCGTCGGAGAACCAGGTTACGACATGGGAGGCCTCACTAAAGAGTGGTTCCTATTATTACTGAGAAAGGTACTTCTACGTGAGCGTATACGTGACTCGACGATCTTCTTAGCAAAATGAGACTACGTTGAAAGAGCTGACATCGTAAATAACGAAGGGGAAGATGTTAATTATGAAAATATCACCGTGGCTCTTATCGACGAACGTCTACGTAAAAGGCATTGTGACATTTCTACGGCTGATACGGGTGTTTGGCGGTCATTTCGCTTTAGAATATGCCATTGTTGAAAAAAATGTAGGACTTGGAAGCTTTTGTTATGCTAGTCTTTCATCAATCTTCGTGAGTTGTTGCCGCCTTGTAGCAAATTTTCATATTGTCTGGTTGTACCAGAAATATCTGATTAAACGCCAGTGTTCCCGGTGGTGTCCGTATCTTTCAAGTTGCAAGCACAACTCCATTTGTGTTAGTCTAATATTCTGTTCATCCTACACTTTTTTCTACCCGTTTCCTGAAACCATGTGTGAAATGTTGTTGACACAGGTCCTGTCGCCCGACTACAATACATTCATCTACAACGAGAAAACCCGGTGCTACTGGTTTGCCGACAACGCGAGTGAAAATCTATCGGATCTTTTTCTTGTTGGGGTGGTATCCTTGACTTGGATTAGTTACACGATGAAATTGTTTTTTGCGTTTGGATACTGATATCTATCTGCAGTTTTCATCAAATAACGCGATCCGTTATTCGTTTTACGGCAAAAGCGGGATATGGTTAGGTAATGTTCAGATATTGAGTCCATTACACGAAAAGTTCGATATGAATGGGCGGAGTATAACTGAATGGTGTTTTTTTTGCATAGGTTGGCCAGTTGCATAATTGCACGTGTATAGCTTGTTGCGCGATGAGTAATCATCTAAAATATGTGGATGGTTTTAGTTCCTTTTATTCACCTCTTTATTTTTGCCTTCGTAATTAGTCATGCCAGTGTTTGGTTGTGTGTGTGTCCGAAAAAACATTTGATATGTGTATTAGTCAGTAGATAAATCTGGTACAGCAATGAAATAGATTGTTTTAGATTTTTGGGTGCCTGCCTCGTGCAACTTGCCTCGTTTTTCGCACCCAATCGTAATAAACCCAGAACGCCTTTTGATGTGCTTATGAACTTAAACACATTATGTGCCTTCTTTCGGCTGGAACCAAATAAATCAACGAAGGCGACGGTGTCTGGCTCCGAAAAACCTCACTCGCAAAGCTTTTTGTGCGTCACTTTGCGTTTGATCCGGATGATTAAGCGGATTAGGGTGCGGCAACCCTTGCCCGCTCTGGTCTTATTCCTTAACCAAACGTATCCACAGCTGATGGGTCTTGCTGTTTACAATTGTATCACTCTCGACATTCGGCTTCCTATAGTCTGCTATCGGAAGTTGCTGTCATCGGTGCCCAAGCCAGGCTCGTGCGTAAGTCACCCTGCCGATCAAATGCCTGGCCCGTCTCTTAGATGCAAGTCTAGCGGCTGCGGCTCTGCGCTCAGATCGGAAACGCCCTGCCCTCAACCAGTCGGTGTGGTGCCTGTGACTTTGGAGGATTACAGGAGCGTAGACCCGGTACGCTATGTCTTTGTTATTTTAGCGATGATTTTTCCTTACCGACAGTAGTGCGTACTAGATATTTACGGTAAACCACTGCTCCCTTTAGAAATTCATTTTTACACACTTTGCCTTTTCGTGTGTTGTGTCTTAAACTATATTCAGGGTCATTGCAAGTGTTTAATTTTACCAATGCGTACGGAAGTGGGATTACAAAAAACCCTTGGTTTCAATCTGGTGCTGAATTTCTCATGCATTCTGCCTAATTGTTGAACACTTCGCCTTAACCTTTGTGACAGCAGCGACTCGTGACTATTGTGGTGCACTTTAAATCTGTTGAACAGGTCGTGGTACGGTCAATGGTCAATTAGCTCGGCTTAGATGGGGAAAATATCACGGTTTCTTTCTCGTCTTTGAAATTCTTAACTTTCGCCAAATAAACTCAACTCAACCAATTGTTTGTGGAGGTTTGGTGCAGATTACGAATTTCCTGCCTCAATGTTCAAGGACTTCGCCATGTTTCTGCGCCGCGTGCCATAATCCAAGCTTTTTTTTGCGAGAGCTGTAGCAATTGTTGTTTTGACTAATTGTCTTCTGCCGAGTCATCTTCACGGATCGACGTAGGTCGAGTCATTTCGCTGTGTCTTTGATGATTTCGTAGTAATAATGCGTTTCATTGTTTTTGTTTGTTTGCATCAACCGGTGATTGGTGAGCCAACAATAAGTAAATGTATCTGAACTGTAATGTTGTGACAAAGTGAAGTTCCATGTGTGTGATTATCTAACCTAATGCCTACCTAGTTTCTTGATCCTATTTGCTGTGGACTGCTGTATATTCACGGCACAGCTGGGAGTTAACGTAATAAAACGTCCAAATAACTTCACCATTTGTTCGACAGCTGATCTGCAGGTAAATGAACTCAGCGTAGCTGAAAAAGCACACATGTGCAGTCCAACTGATAGAAAACTCGGCGTAAATCTTTATAACTTTATTCCCCAGCCGATTGTAATGATATGCTCTGACGAAATTGCTTTTAAACGTATTCTGCATGAAACTGATAGTCGGTGGTTTTTCAGCTGTAATCTTAAATTGGCGTTTCACGTTTTTACTCGTGCAATCACCGGCTTTAGCGGCGATGTAAGGAATGGACTGCATATTATGAGATCGTGTTCATATTAACAAGTTGAACGTATTTGTACAAAGGCGCCAAGTTTATTCTTTGAAAGGTTTCGTTCACGTGTTTTTGGTTGACATTTGCTCTTGTTTTTTATATCTCGCGTGCAGGATGTTGTTCACGGCTTGGAGGAATTGTTGTCTTACGAAGGTAACGTGGAGGAAGATCTCGACTTAACGTTCCAAACTTCGCACAACGACTTGGGTATTATAAAGACGGTTCCCCTCAAATCAGGCGGAGAGAAACTGCCAGTGACCAACACAAACCGGCTTGACTACGTGCAATCCTTCTTAAACTACAAGCTAAATAAAGCTGTATACAGGTAATTCAACCGTATTCATGGCCGCAGTCAGGGTCAAATTTTTACCGCGGCGCATATGTTAAATACGTCACCGGTTCGGTATGTTGTTAAATGTATTTCATGGAAACCTAACATCCTGCCCTTATTTAATCTAGGCGTGTAGTATCTCTGGTGGTTGCAACACAATGTAGCTGCAGTGCTGCTCTTTTTAAAACAGCCACACAATATAATATGATTTAATTTAACATTACAAAAATGTTTTGTCGCAGCATTACAGAAAGTTTACCGAGGGAAGTGCCCCGTTTGCCTCAGTGTAGCTACAGTCTAGGTATCGCGTATTCTGCTATATTTCATTCATGCTGAGAAGTGACCGCAAAGATGCCAAATCTAACTTATTCTGAAATATAAGACCTGTCTGATTGCATCCTGTAAGCTGTTAATGCACCTGTAAAGGCCGTGCTGAACTGTGATGTTTCAAAGTAAGGTGCTTGCTATACGAAAGTCAGTGTTGAACCTGTAAACAAAGTGTGAAAGTGAACAAACCCTTCGTTGCTCTGAAATTAAAGTTTTGCTTTTTGTATGGACCCTATTTTGTATCGGAATATAAGTTGTGCACTCCGAATATATTTCCGCTAAAACGTTTGCACTTGATACCACTTGGAACAGGATCTTCTTTACAACCTGTTAGTTCCGAACTTGTGTTCGTGCCTGAAAACCTGGAAATGGCATTCGTGCGTCAAACTAGCGTTAAACGTGTTTCCCAGCAGACGTGCTCTAATCTAAAATTCTGTTCAGTGTGATAACGCTGTCTTGGACCAGTAATCCTGTGCATCTGTTTTTTTTCTCTGAGACATTTCGGTCATTTGTCCCATAGTTGTATTGAAACTCGCCGTAGTATGCAGTGGACTATATTTTTAGACACTGGCCATTTTCGGTCATTTCAAAGAAATTCTATGACCGAAAAAAACTAGATGTGCATCATATATCCACATGCTATCGTAGTTTAAAGAGTGTACACTTCTTAAAAGCATCAGTGCCATTTTACCAAATGCTTCAATTTGCGATCCCCTCAGGTTCAGTATTTTGCTCTGCTTCATGAGAAAGTGCATTTAACACCAACTAATAGAAGTACAGTAATCTCACGCATTGGTAGAACTGCATACAAAAACAGTGGAATCCGATAAGACACAGTTCCGTGAATCCAAGTTCACAATGCAAGCCTCGGTTTCAGGCAATTCTTGGCTTTCCACCATGGTTTTTACACTGTGTGTTGCTCCAACGCACTATCGTTCCTTTGTCCCGAAGAACTTGAAGTACTGGTATGTGGAAATCCGGGTTTTGACCTGCGCGATTTGAAAAAGCACACGGCATACCAGGTGCGTGCAGTTGCTATAGAAATCGCCGCTTCCGTCTCACCTTCCTGACTGACTGATACTAAACAGCGCGTTTTTATTTAACTGTTATTCGAACATCTGCAGTAGAAGCTTCCCTAAAACAATCATGCTATGTATCTTTATAGACGTAGTCCTCCAATTGTTATAACATATTTCCGGGATTGCTTTCTAAGTTGTTTTAAGGTGAAACGTTCGAGAATTTGACCGCAAGATGGCCTTGAATCGTCTCTTGATTTAATTGAATTTACATCAGATTGCGGTAACGGTTTTTGACTTCCAGAGGGTTCATAATTCTTTGCAAATCTGAATTTTCTCTTGGATGTGTTAGCAGTTCTCAATATTTTTATAGTATCCACAGGTGCGCAATACCTGTTCATGATTTTGATATGTAATGAAGCGTTTACACCCCGGCTTATTCCTGTTTGTGTGAAACACTAAAACTTTGTTCTAAATTAGTGCACTATTTGGATTTTCCTCCTCTGCGACGGATTCAGTACATCCGTGATTAAATATTTCTTCTAATTATCTTTGTTTTGCATGAAAAGTGTTAATATGACAGGTAAATCGGCACCAACTGTCTGATGTTATGCACAACGGTCACGTTTCTGTTGCAGGGCTATGTTCCAAACGACCCAACGATCCTTTACTTCTGGGACGTTTTGCTGTCGTTGTCGCGCGAATTTCAAAAGCATTTCCTACATTTTTGTACCGGCAGCGACCGTGTCCCGGTTGGGGGTATGCAGGAGCTCAACTTCAAAATCGTTCGAGACATGTAAGATACATATGTTGTATTTACATGGTTGATTTTTTTTATAAATAGAAGCACGGGCGGCAGATTGTGATACAGTGAATGAGTTGTCTGTTTATTTTAGTCTCTGCAACAGTTTCTTACCACACTATTTCTTACCGAAAATAATACGTGATTGTACCGAATGTTCACAATTCCTTTCCCTGCTGCAGTGTTCGTGTTGACTCGCGAAGATTTGTCTGGCATTGACTCTCCTGTCCCTGATTCGCACCTGGTGCTACGTGTAGGTTGGTTCAATCTCACATCTCAATGCTATCCGCTGCATTTTGTAGTTCATTTGTTTTACATAAAAATCAACTAAAATAAAAACTTATGGCTTGCCGAGTGTTGGGAGTTGTTTGAACCGTTTAACTCATACTCGTTCTGACAACATCGCTGTTGCATACGATCTTGACTGGTTGGAAATCTTTCGCGATATCCTGTGTTGCGTGAAATATGCAGAGCAACTATTTGTGGTAAGGTAAACACAATCTCACACACAGCGCACAGTGTATCCGACGAAGATATCTCGATGTGAGGATGTTTTCGCATGGCAAAATCCAAATTTATCGTCAACTGTAGCATGAGAATTCACACCAAGTTACAGGCCTGAATGTGTGCGTGATATGTCCTTATTTTTGTTAGTTCATGTTGTATCCCTAATGAAGGACCAATCTGTTGAGCTGCATGGCTGTAGCGTTGCTTCACAACCCTGCAGGCCTCAGAACTTGTGATGGAAGAATTATTTCGAAATTTCTTGAATTGCCTGACGTTGTTCCTATTGCTGTTTTCCAGGCTACCCATGGCGCACACTTGCTTCAATCAACTTCTGCTTCCTCCGTACGGAAGTAAACAACAGCTTGAAAGCAAACTCGTGATTGCGGTGAAGAATACTGAAGGCTTCGGCCTGCAGTGAGAAGCTAAATATCTGATGTTATACAACACTGGACTGCTTCGCATAGCCTGGTGTTTTCTTGTATCATGGAAAGCCATAGATGTCTGTTGAGTGGCAATCGCTCGACCTTTTGGTTTTACTGTTGTTTTTTTGTGCCTGCGGTCTTTTCTCGATGGAGTGGACTGTGTAACCGTTCAAGTATTCTTACCTGAACATTTGCAGACTTTGTTTTTCGTTCACGCTTTCCGGTGCTTTTTGTGCTGTGCATTTTAGGTTGTCTAACTGAAACGTGGCTTTCACTTTTGTAATCGTTTACTTTTTTGGTGCTCGGAATATTCATATAGTTGTACCAAATAATTTAATTTCATAGTTCGCTTGTCATCGTCAAATCCACGTTCAAGTACTCTTGTGTTGCTTTCAAAGTACTCGGTGCTGTGCGTCTTTACTGTGCCCACTATCCGCATCAATTATTTGCACTTTTGTATAGCTTTAAATGTTTGACATGTACGTACGAACTCGTGCAATATGTGGATTTCGCGCAATTTCCGCCACTGGAGGCGACGTTGTGGAAACGCGGAAGTGTGCGATCGATGAGCGTAAGTTGGAATTTGTGATAAACGAAACGTGGAGTTGTGGCGGATAATGTGTGCTGTACATGCGATTTCTTTTTGACGATAGTTTCTGCAAACTAGCAGAAGTACTAATTTTTATTTACCTTTACTTCTGATTGGATGTTCATTTGCGTCAACAAGACGTTGCTTGCACGGTACCCAAGGGCAGTAGCGCAGACATGAATTTTGTTCGGGAGGGGCCAGTCAATGATGTGGTCTTGAGTCTAACTGTTCCTTCCGCTTATTTTCTTAGCTGAAATTGATGTACAAATCATAGCAAGTATATTTCGGGGGGGGCTCATTCTGCCTACGCCACTGCCCATGGTGCAAACTTGCTCAAAGCGCCAACAAACGTTTCTCGTACGTACATCATGTGGTGTTGTAATGATTGAGACGTCTATACAGCTCACTGATTTACTGACGCACTGTCCTGTTTACAAAATTGTACGCAACAAATACGTCGTTTGTATTTTCGACGTCACCACTGAATGTGATGTCCAGCATTTCCGCTACACATTTAAAGAATCAACGTTTTAATTTCAAACTGAGACGTCGATTGTAATCATTATTGATGTTTACCTCTTTGCAGCACGTAGAACAAGGTTTATTAATTCACATACGTTGCACATGGTTCTCGTAAAATTTAACCGTTAATAAAGTTGATTTCTGTATTTGTGATTTCTGGTGATGATATTTCGTAGTCGAGTGAAACATCTTCGTTCATACTCATTGGCTGCATAACATTATTCTACCGAAAAATTGAGTAATATGACAACCAACATCCAAGCGACGTAGGCATGCTTCAACTTCACGTGATGATTGTCATCTAGCACGATCAAATGTACTCCAGCATCTCTTATTATTCCAGAAGCAACTTAATGACGCAAAACTCTATTTACACTTTATCGATAAGTAGGATGTTTTTCATCCTGATGGAAAATGTCAATATGCCGTGCTCAGATTTATTTTAAACATCTCTAGAAACAGTTCAATACCTTGCATAACTAAGTTTATTTTCTATTTTCACTCGAACCCTTTTACGAGATGTGCAATGCTCCAGTCGGCAGCAGCAGACTTAGGTTTTTCGATAGTTACTCCATCTTGAGTCACAATGGCCACTTCATATCGGTTGTACGATCTAGCATCTCGGTAATACAATACTTTCAGACAGTTCTCCACTATCTCGCGTGCTTTATCCGCAGTTACTACGCTGTTGTTTTCTTCCAAAGCTTTCCGCAGCAACGGCTGAGCAAGGTAACCTCCAAACCCACATGCAACCGATGGAGCTTCGAATGCTATGCCTATTTTATCCACAGAACCCAAGTACGGCATGCCATCGTGAAATCCACCAACGATGACCGTATTCCATAGAGGGTTGAAGCGAGATCGACGGTAGTATAAAATTCTTGTCAGCCACGTGTGCACCGCAGCGGGTGGCATCGAAATCCCGTCGTCTAAAATCTCTTCATCAATCATCATTTGCTCCAGTTCAGACTTGAGGTACTGGTAGTCTGCGTAATCGCCAGCGGCGCCTAAAACTGTCTCATCATTGACTTTCATCACCCGAGAAATGTTTCGAAACCTTGCCATGGACCCGTACGACCCGAGAGTGTCAGCAGCAATCATGACGCCTTCATCGAACTTCACACCAATCACAGAGGTTCCTGTAACGGTAGGCTGGTGCGTTCGTTTTCTTTCATCATATATTTGACAAACAGTGCGTTCGCCTTCCCATTGCAAGGACGCTGAGTAGGAAACTGGAGGGGTATGCTGGGGCCCAAGTACGAATGACATATTTACCTTGAACAAATATATCTATCGGTTGCAAACCTGAAATCAGAAAAAAAGCATTTGAAGCAAAACCTCAAACATTTCATTACTCCGATAAATTGAATGCACTGCAGACTTGGCAGAGATATTTCACGTTCATCTCAGTAGTGCAAAACTATTTTTGAGAAAACTGACCGTCGTTTGTCAACATGTCTACTTGCTCCAATCAGTGGCGTAACTAGAGGTTTGACCCAGGAGGGGCAAACTTTGCTAAAGGGGGCCCATTGGCCACAGTTTGGGAATGAAATAACTAGTTTCCAACAATTCACATATATTATATATATAATGGGGGCTTTAGCCTTCGCATGTTCGCACCACATATATGTGGGTGCAAGCATTCATGCAAACCCGGTTCGTGGTGAATCGCACATTCAACGATATGCTAACCGAGAGGTTGCAACAAAGGATACTCAGATAACACAAAAATGGTTATTCATAGCACAGTACAAGGCAGATTTTACATTATAAACATAAACAACACAAGAATAGGCGTTCACAGAAATTTTTCCATTGATCGGCAAAGTCGACATTTCGCTTGCCCATTTCAGGCTGCTGACGATACAATGCAAATGGGCGTTCACATAACGCTTTACCCTTTCTACACTACTAAGAAAATGACTCATATGTTACGGCAAGTCCCAAAAATGCGCTTCGTTGGCAGCAAGGTTTCTTCTCACATCGTATAAAAGTATGTGACTTACTGCAACCAGCAGTCATTGTCTCGCTGCATTACCTGCCACAGATGTCTTCAACAGCCACATGCGGCTGAACACCTACCACCGTAACTTGAAGTGAAACTTTGCTGCCATGTTACTGTTACGAAATAAAGGCCAATTTTAGAACTATCCGCACCCAAGTTTCGCAACCTGCCTCCGCAGACAATGTAGCGGACATGAGTGAACTGCAAGCTCAAAATTGCATGACACCACAACAGTGAACCCGGCTCTTACGCAGTGTGAGTGTCATATCAGAAAATAAAACCGTCAATGTAAGAATTAAGTCAATTAAGCTGCTGACTTCAGGTTTTCTACAAATTTTTGGTTCTTAGTCCCAATTTCCAGGTGGTGACAAATTCCCATTTTGTCCCCCCTGTGTACAGTCATGAACACAGGGGAATGCCAAACACTGAAACAGCGCACCAGCTATATCTACTTCCATTTATCATCAAAGAGTAATCCGGCAGTGGGAAGAAATGAAGACATTTTAACATCAGGTTCTGAAGTAAATGGCTAAATATGTCGAACGGAGATACTCAGTGGTGTACAAAAGCATGTAAATTGTTTTGATCAAGGTATCAAATGTTTTTGCGAGACATTTTTAGCATGAGGTGGACAACCGTTTGTATTCATTTAATTTAAAGCACGATTTGACAGTTGGCATTAATTATAAAATCAATTTAATTACATGTTTTGCTTGCGCATATCCTCAACTTGGCGGGGGTGAAGGAGTAATCATAAGAACTAATGCGACTAAATACTGACTGCTTTTTCAAGATATTAATTGAAACTGTGCAACTGCGTTGAGCATTAGTCATAAATGTGAACTTTTCAGTTGCTGCTACACGTGTTTTTTTTTAGTTGACCCATGAACTGAACAACTCCGTGGACATTTAATTGTCAAAATTTAGATCACAAACTAGCTGACCTAGAACATATCCGCAGCGTTTATGGCGTTAGATATATCCCAGGTTATATTCAATAAATTTGCAGCAGCAAAGGCAAGAAAACTTTGTCTTTGAAGTTGGAAAATTACTAGCAAAGCATTACAGGCTGTTCCAGCTAAAATGTTGTTACTAGGGGTGATGCAAGCAGCAAAAAATTATGTCGCCTCTCTGGACTTTGCAGCAGAAATTTGATATTGCTGTTGTGCTTTGTCTTTATGTTTTTGAGCACCAGATTTTATATTTACCCCTACTTTGTATATTTATGTTGCACATATTCGTATTTCTTTGTCAAAACTGCAATATGTACCGCATAATCAACATTACAAAGGTCCAGAACCGTCGCCAGAAAGTTTTCAATGGAGGGGGCTTGACATACTGAAATTTCACAAAGTCTCCACCGATTTATAGTGCTTCATAGTTAAATTTTGGGGGCTTGGAGCTTTGTTTGGGAAGCTAAGCCCCCCGTGGTGACGAGACTGCAAAGACCACTAAGTAAAGAGATGGGATACACACCAAAATTTTTGATTGATAACGTTAGTGCCAAACTGCCATGTAGATTGTTCACAATACTCAGATATATTGAGAAATGATAATGAATCCGAATGTGGGTGTTTATCAGACGACTCCTGACAATATTTGCATATTACTTAATTAACCAGCGCTTCCAAAACTTTTTCGAGCGTGACTGAAATGTTAGTTTGGTGAACATCTTGCAACCCAAGCCTCAAACAGCGCATGCTAACATGACAAAAATGTTGATGGTATGGATGACTGTTGGCAGTAGGTTGCTAAGTTCGTTTTCAATGTCAGCATTCTACTCTTTTCTCAAGTGCCTACACTACACTGCAAACAGACACAGACAAGTTTGAAAAATTACAACTCAGGTTTAGGTTTATGATCACCTCGGCGCTACCATTTTCTGATCCTTTGCGAAATCGCAACCCTTGTTTGGGTCGCGACCCATTCTATGGGCTTTATCGCATACTTCACTTCAAAGAGGTGCAAAGCACACTGCGCAGATGAAAGCCGCAGTACTTGCTCGGATGGCCAGAAAAAATAAGTTATCACCTTCAGCCGAGAAGCTAAAATCAACACCGCTGGTTCAACTTTCAGCGGTGAATTGCAGACAGCTTTGTTAATTGGCTTTGCAAAACAAAAAAAGAACAACTCCGAATTTACTATTCATTTGATGATTGTTGGTTTGCTAGGCACTGCACTATTTCCGTATTTAAAATGTCAAGACCAACGGATTTCCAAAAATTGTAGAAGCACTTTCATATTCTGCAATTCATGAAATCTCTGAGGGGGCCCATTTTTTACATTTAGCTTGTCAGGGGGGGCACGCACCCCTGCCCCCCATCAGTTACGCCACTGGCTCTAATGCGTACAGCAAACCACAAAAAGGCAAAACGGATAAGCACAGAACACCGAACTGAAAGTTACTTGACATGTGTACAAAGATGATATAACCAGACTGGAGGTATCTCATGTGAGATATACTTCCCAAAATACTTCTGTTTAGCAGTTGGGCCCAGGTCAGGTACCAGCAGCAAAAAGTGGCCAAAAACCTACCTTACGTAGGACATGACTAATGGCATGATAGCAATGGCAACAAATTGGGAAGAAAGGCTACGGCCCCCAAAATGCAATAAGAAAGATGACCCACAGGTTTGGGCTACTTTCCTCCACCTGCTAACTCTGACAAAGCGAGAAAAAAACTTGAATCCAAAGCAATGATAATAACCTACAAAATGCCTACTACAATTGGGCAATACTTACGAACTGCAAGCACCTTGCTTTAAGCAAGACAATGTAACGTGTCAAAGGTGTGTCAGTACGTTGCGGCCATTTTGCACTTTGAGGTTGCCATGGAAAGCACAAAAAATAATGGTACCATGTGTTTCACAAATAATGAGCAAAACTAAAACCTACCCACTGAAACAAAACTTGATCTGCACAAACTATAGTATTCATGTAGCGACTTGTGTGATACGTCATGAACAACACATGGACCAAACCATGAACAAATTTTCCAAGAGATGGTCATTGTACCACAGTAATTGGAACAGACCAAATTGTAAAAATGGCAAAGATGAAGTGGCCTTGTCATGGCACTATTCAGTGTTCCATGTTATCACAAATAAACCACCTATAAATGAAGCTTACACCATTACCTTTGTTGAACAACCTACGTTTTACTCTCTGGGTAACTGCGAAGGTTAATGGCATCAACTTGATGCACATATTAATATTCAAAACATGATCCTTCCAATCGTGAGATAAATTTTACTGTCGTTTACGCAATTCGTTGACATGTTTTGACCACTTTTACCAGCAACATGCCAGCATTGTTGTCATCAGCCACAGTGTTTCAAACGCACATTACACACTCACGCATGGTTGCCATTACTACAAATGCAAGTTTTGTTTACGCATTCTGAAGTTTTGAATCATATGGCATGTTGTTTCAAGCTTTACATTGATGTGTTGCCTTGCTCAATGAAGCAAAATTCAAGTGAATACATTGATCTGAGAACAACATATTTTATAGTGTTTATCATAGCAGATTGTGTTGTGCTTTATAAAGTTTATGTTACTTTTACAATAAGTTCTGAAGCTTCAGTGACAACAAATATTTGAGTGAAATGTAATTTCACGTTTTACTTATTGCAGTTGGTGTTGTGTGATTTATTCATTTCAGTCTTGAGGTTGTTTGCTTTCTCTGCCTTGCTACGTTTCACCTGTTAGCATTACTTGCAGATGTAAAGACTGATGATGTGTATTTTTACGTGAAATCAATTTCCTATTAAAAATTGAAGTAGATTCCTTGCTTGTTTCACCTGTGGAGCACAGATACTTGAATACAGATATGTGGAAGTTAAAATCATCACAAAAGGATGAAAGCCTTACTTCCAGATATAAAGACTGATGATGCAATTAGTGTTATGTGAAATCAATTCCCTATGAAAAATTTGCAATGGATTCTTTGCTTGTTTCACCTGTGGAATGAAGATACTTGAATACAGATATGTGGAAGTTTGAATCAACACAAAAAGATGAAAGCAGAACCCATTCCGCTGATTCCTCGAGAGCAGAAAACCTAGAGCTTTTAACTGTCGTCAGACAATAGTTGCTACTAGTCCGAATATAGATGCAGATCTGACTTTTATTGGATATATACTGACTGTATTCATTTCTTTTGAAAGTTCATGAATTTAATTGTGAAAGCTGTTTACAAAAATAGTGGATTTAGCAAATGAAGCACTTATTTAGACTTTAATTGCAATGTGTTTTAGGAAAATGGCATATTTTGGCCCAAGTAATTACTGAAACAATTTCAACTAGAGACAGAAATCAGCCTGTAGATATTTTCAAAATAACCACAGCCATTGCTGGTGGACGCATGGGTTTACCAGTGGATGCCGAACAGCTTAAAACACTGGCCACATGATGGCTCTTCTCAATGACGTTATGATACGTAAAGACAGACCTTGTGGCCTGGGAAAGGGTGGCGGAATCTGCATCTGTGTGAGGAATGCTCTCTTTCTTTCTTGGAAACATGCATCCCCATTATAAATAGTTGTTTAGAAGTAATGGGAATAACATAAATGATTAAAGCTTTTATAAATATCTACAATCCCCCAAGGAACATCATGAACATCCTAGACCTGGATTTCCTGTCTAGATTTCATAGGATCCTTCTCCTCAGAGACTTTAACTCCCACCATACAATGTGGGGCGGCTGTTCCATCAATCCTAGTGGTAGGTCCTTGATGTTTCTGATAGAAATGAATGATTACGTAGTGCTTAACACTTTAAGAGCCGGCGTACAATATATTCGTACTTCGATTTCGGCCTATAAAACAGCAGTTTTTGGTTGCCTTACCAACGCCCTAGCTCCTCCGCCGATTGTGCTAGAGAGTTGTTCAAGGGCTCAAACGGATCGGCCAGTCTAATAGATTGCACTCGAAAAAAAATTTTTTGGTTGGGGGTGCAGATTTTTTGTGACTGACGTCATAAGTGAAGTAGTTTTAGGGTCATTTTGGCTCATGTTGGTATCATTTCATTGTTGTTGCCATACATAAATGCACTAAGCCAGCTCACCTGCCATCATACCAACCAATCTCTCTAACCAGTGCAGTCTGTAAACTCATGGAGAAAATGATTGTCTCAAGATTGAAATGATTTTTAGAATATTAAGGTTCTAGATATGTCACAATCTGGATTCAAAAACTGAAGAATAACAGACCACATTCTTCACTTACATGACACTGTACAGAAATCTTTTGCAAACCGACATCATGTTCTGGCAATTTTCATCAATCTTGAAAAGGCTTACGACATGGTGTCACACCAAGTGCTTCTATTTAAATTAGTACAAATGGGATTTAATGGTAGAATTTTTAATTTCATGAACTCATTTCTTTCCCGTCGCACGTTTCAAGTGCGACTAGGTTCCTCCTTGTCCACCACCAAAACGTTGGAAACCGGAATGCCACATGGCAGTGTTTTAAGCCCGATCCTGTTTACGATTGCAATAAACGATCTTCCTAAATCTATCTCATCCCCCTCAGCACTCTATGCTGACGATTGCTGTTTCTGGGAAAGCGGTTCAAACACTGAACAACTTATCATCTTTGCCAATCTTCTTTGAATAAAATAGCAGCATGGTGCACGAAATGGGGTTTTAGGGCATCTCCTTCCCAATGTGCAGAAGTTCTTTTTACCAAGAAAAGGAAAACCGTTGCCCATAAGTTGACACTCTGCAGCGACGATATCCCTTTGAAAAAAGAGTACAAGTATCTTGGAGTTATCTTTCAATGAAATGGGGCTTACACATCACACGTAGACTATATCCACGGCAAATGTTTGAAACAACTTAACCTCCTCAAGATGCTTGAAGGTACCTCCCGGGGGAGCTAGTAAACGACTTTTTTTCTCCTTATACCAAACATTCATCCGGCCGGTCATCGGATATGGTATGGAAGCATATTTCTTCTCAGCTTTGTCGTCAGTTGAACCGATTCTTACAATTAAAAATGAAGCATTGCGCATATGCATTGGCACAATGAAAAGCACACCACTTATCTGTCTTCAACATGCATGCCAAGAAATGCCTTTACACCTCTGGCACAAATACCTATCCTTAAGACTTTGAGCTCATCTATGTATGTTTTTTGCCTATCCTGCTCTGTCAGTGGTTACTTACAGCTGGCACAAAGCTTTTCCGGATGTAGCGGGTTTTTGCTCCTTCAATCAAATGACAAAGCAGCTGTGGCCAAATGACCATTTCAACGCAAGTACTCTCCTTATTCCCAACAAACCCATTTGGTTAATCCCTCGTCCTACCATAGACTTGCACATGCAAGCTTACAGACACACTTCCAACCAAACTGTCATTCTCCAGGCCTACCTTTCCCATTTAAACAGACAATACCCACACCATACCCACATCTACACCGATGATTCAAAAACTACTTCTAGGGCTGGCTGTGCAATGTACATCCCACAATCCTGGTACAAAACATCCATTGAGCTAAGCAAGCACTTTTCTGTTTTTACAGCAAAACTCTGTGGCATCGTTACTGCTCTTTACTGGATCTTCTCCACCAACAGTAGAACCTCCGTTATAATCATGGACAGTCTAAGCGTGCTACAAGCCATCCAAAGCGTTAGTTGAAAGAAAAATCCACTTATAAATAGAGCATGTCTTTTATACTCTAACCTAACCTCTGCTGGTTTAACGGTTAATATGCTTTGGGTCCCTAGCCACAATGGAATTGTTGGAAATGAACTAGCCAACAGATTGGTCAAACAACCGAGGATCCCCAAATTCTCCAGGCCGACACTTGGGTAAAGAACACTACCAACATGTTACCATATCCGGACATGTGCCAGCACCTCTCCAACATTTGCACAGAACCCTGGAATGATTACTACCATCAATGCTTAACTGGTACAGACTACAAAAGCCTATTCCCCACCATCCACGGAGCTACATCCAGTGAGTCCGACTCCCCTCAACTTTTCAGGTTACACCCTAGACATTGCAGGCTTAACAGTCACCTCCACCACCTCAGCCTCCATCCAACTGGCAATTGTGAACAATGCCAAGTTCCAGAAACAGTTGCCCACTTTCTTTTCGCTTGTACAACCTACCATTCTGAACGCATCAAACTGAACATAGATTTTACACTACTCTTAGTCCTATCTGATGACCAAGCAGCGAAGCATGTTGAGGAGTTTATACACACACTGGGCAGACAAATTTAAAACCAATTACAAAAGGGCCTAGCACTACAAGACCATGCTGTCGTAAAGCACCACAAAACTCCCATAATAATACAGTAATAATATTGTAAGGCTACTGACACATTCTGCATGGATCTGATGGCAAATTACCTGAAGGGGGCATGCAAATCTACGTTAAGTGACCTGAGAGAGAGATGAAGCACTGCGATCGTTATCGTAAGGCCTTACACCCTATTGCTCTTCATTCATATGTGGATGAACAATTCCTACTACTACCAGCCTATTGCTAATTTGCAACTTATGGTCTTCAAAATATCTATTGATTCTCTTTAGAGCCTGGGATTTTAAACTGGGGGTGTGAAAGGTTCGCAAGGGGTGTGACTATGGCAGCGACACACTGTTGAAAAAACTTAAAGTCATTGTTTTTCTCATTCGTAATTGTAATTCATTATCATTCATTACTATAAACGTCATAATCAAAATAACGCGGACAACGCAATGAACAAAAACCAAGACTTCTTGAACTTGCTTGTTCAAAGTTGGATTTATGAGTAAAGAACGCTTTGTTACGATGGTGTCTTGCTTGGTTTCATTTTTAGTGGCAATGTGAATTGTGTCACAGCACTGTTTCATGTGTCACAATTTGGCAATAGATTCTTTGCTTTGAATAGTTGCAAAAATATTAAAATAATACATCAAATTTTTCAGAAATAATATTGTTTGTAAATGTTAAAATGCTCGTGGTGCCAAGTACCATATGTTGGAAAATGTAATGTTATATTTTGAGCAGAGCGCCAGTGTTCTTTCTGAAGCGTACTTCATTTTTTTCTTGGCAAAAATGCCATGCAAAATTCTGTGACCTTGCAGTGCACATACGTTGTAGAAACAAGGTTGCCAATGAAATTTTTGAAAAACCTCATATAGACTCGGCAAAAAAACATAGATGCAAACAGAAAACACCAGTTAGGAAAGTACACAAAATCATGTCAATCATTCTACCATCGAGGCATCACTCAGTCACAAGCAGTACTAGCGGATATAGGCTACATCTTTGCTAATGATCTGTAGAAGCAAATATTTTCCATATATCACAATTTGTATAAATACAATCACAATTTATATAAATATAACATATAAATATCACAATTTGTATAAATATAACATATAAATATCACAATTTGCAAAAAAAGAACAAGCTCACACACACAGGATCCAAGTTATTTTAATAACAACATAAAATGGATTCTTCCTTATTTTTCATTCCAGACTGAATAGCAGGTCTCAAGTTACTCAAAAAAAGGTAAGTCTCAAGATATTAACCACTGGTGTGTATGCCAAGTCCACTGCCCCTTTCTTGAGCTGTCTTGCAAAGAAACTCATTGACATGTCAGGGAGTGATAGTGGCTCCACCAGCACCTGTCTCTGGCAATGGTCAGAGAGAATGCTGCCAGCATATTGGCCTGTGTGCAAGTTTGATCTGATTTTAGCCATCTTCAGTGCATTTACCAGTGTCCCTGCCCATCACTTGCCTCTCTTCAATTGATAACTATTGCCTTCCGAATGTTTGCATTTTCTGCAAGGTTTGCCTTCAGTATATTTTTTATGCTTGTTGTAAGGCCTCTGTGCAGTATTCTTTTGCTCCCCTTTTTAGCTATCCTGACTAACCTTATTTTGTTTGTTTTTTAAGTACCTAACACATATACTAGATTACTCTTTAATGTTAAACCTTTTTATAATATGTCTTTACCTTTGTCTATTCAACCTCGTTTGGTGGTGCTGTGCCTGGTGGAATATACACACAATGATGGTACTCCATTATGGTCTGTGGGTAATTTTATTATATCTTCACAATTTGTCTTAACGTTTACTCATTTTCCAAAAAAAAAATTTTTTAAATACCAAGTTACAAGAATCCTTCCTCATTTTCACTTCCAGTATCAGTGACAGATTTTGTATTTTAAGCTTTTCTTTGCATCTCTTGCCCATTTTAACACTTAGACCATTGTAATATTTTGTTGGAAGTGGCTAGGGAACTGCCTCACATGGCGTGGTTTAAATAAACTGCTGAGTGTCACTCAAGTGCCACAGTTGTGGTGGCGTAGCAGTACCGTGTACATCTGCTGTGCCAATGGTTTACGGTTCGGCTCTCACCTTGGCAACTTTTCATTTTGGTAGTAGTGGTGGCTTCAATTCATGGAATCACTTTTTCTTTACTTTTTTCAAATGTTTCCAAACTTTTCTCTTCGGATTCACTGTTAAGGTTTGCAGTTTCCATTTGGGCTTTAGGTTTAGGAGTTAGAGTTTTGCGTTTAGCATGTTTCTACTAAGCCTACTGCACTCTCGTTGTGTGTTACTGTCATGCTGCAAATAGCGTTTGAAAAAGGTTTCAAATAAGAATCCTCAGGTGGTTCTGTAGCCACTGCCTAGTAAGAAGTTGGGTCTAGGCCAGCGCACTTCAACCTCTTTGTCATCGCGGAACCCTGAGTCAGAGATGAGCGGAGTCACCTTTTTCAAACTCTGACTCCACTCTTGCTCTGACTCTGCAAAATTTTGAAACTTTAACTCCAACTCCTGTTAACACTCTAAAAACTTCGACGTAACTCATATCAAAAAGATAGTGTCTATTTTGCCTCTTGAGGCAAAATATATGTTGCAGCTATTTTTCTTTTGACTGAACACAAATGGTTGAAGTGGTCACGTGACAAGCACAATACAGACAGACACAACATGTTGAGGTTTAAAGTTGAGGCTTAGCCTATCTTTACGCAATGAAGACAAAAACCACATAGGGCCGGACCACCAGTATGCGGATCGGCCTAGTATGTGGAAATTCGATAAACAAACACCTTTTATGGAAAAACAGAAAAGGAAAAACATTTTTCAAATAATAGTTATATTTCTTAGTCTTCCTTGGATGTTTCTACCAAATTTCAAGCAGATTCAGCTAAATTTGACTCTTCACCACATACTTTTCTTGCACCAACTGTGCATTCATAGCATTTTTGACCTGAAAAATCAAAATTACCAATTGCCCACACAAACACTGCTCAAACTTGCTCCTAGAGCTACGGATTTCCGTGTGCTTGCTCCTGCAACTATCTTCGAACAGCTTGCCAACTTTTACGAATGTACCTTTTTCCTTTTCTCATTTTTTTAGATTTATTGGAGACAGTCCTCATGCGCATAGAAGGCGGACAAAAGTTTGGTGCTCATGTGACGTCATACAGATCTATGTGAACACTATACCATATCTAGTCTACTAATAAGCTAACATGCTGTAAATTTTAGTGAATTAGAAGACTGATTATCATGATTTTTACATAAAAAAGCTGGAAACAAATAATTTTAACATTTCACTCCTGTTATCAATGGTAATCATCAATTTTTTCACGGTTTTTGCATTATTTGCACCATCTGCTAACTGGCACTCTCATCCGCATATTGAGCCGAAACATAGGTTTCATTGGGGGCATGCAACTGGGGTTGTGTCAAATGAAATCGGATTGTGAATGATTCGTATGATAGAGAATGTTTTTTCTAAACTTTTGTTAGTATTGGAAAATGTTATATAATGTATTTATTGAGAAATAGCTAATTCAGTGAAACTTTGGTGTTTCCATCTGCATACTGGTGGACCGACCCCAAAACTTACCAACACCTTAATTAGACAGTACAGACTACAGTCAGCTATTATGTAGGTCATGCATTCTAAACCTGTCATGTGATCACTTTAAACAATTGTGTTCAGGTTCAATTACTGACAAAATACCTTCATAACACTTTTTGCCTCATAAGGCAAAATAGACAAGCTTGTGAAATATACATCTTTAAAACTATAGGTTCTACTGTAATTTAAGTTATGAAGTAGTAACCATTGAAACACAAGTTAAGTAGTTAAAGCTTCAATAATTAACCAGATAAATGACAATCATTTCAACTGAATGCTGATTTTCAATTTTCACAAAGGAATCATTTTACATCTCCAAGGAAGGTCAGGAGCTGATCACTTGTTGTTGTTCATAAATATTGAATCGTACTTTAACCATGTGCTCTGACAGTGACAAAACTCAGAATTATCACTGTGCCAAACTGAGCTCTGTTAAAACGAATATGCTAGAAAATCCTACAAAAAAGTTAATAAGATGAACATTAATTATGCATGATGTATAGGCTACAAAACAATCCCTTTTAAATTTATTATTAGCCAATAGAGCTGCAAAACAATACAGGTCATCATCTGAAGCTGCAACTATCATCAGCACAAATATTCTAGTTATAGTTTGTTCAATATGGCTTCAATATGTGAGCAGAGGTTGGACTGTGCAAGCAGTGGCTAGACTGGAAACGTGCATGATGTGAATAAATTGTTTACTCAACTGTAGCCTACTTACTAGCCTAATAATATGTACCTTTCTCACTTCCAACACCATGTCATTGTCAAATCCTGTCTAGGCCTATAGGTCATTTCGGCACACTGTTACTTCCTTAGTCTGCTTTGTTGACCATTGTCCTTCATTGTCATCTCTCTTGTGCTTTTGCCCATCATTAGCTCCCAGAGGCGACCGGATATTGACTTTTCAACTCCTAATCCATATCTGATGAATTTTTTTAATATCCATATCTAATCCTTATCCAAAAATTTCAAAAATTTAATATCCGATATCCATCCGTATCCGCATGTGATACTAGTTAAATACACAACAAACAGGCAGTGGTTATAGGTCCACCAGTGGACCTTCATTTTTGAAAACTTATTCATCCATCGCCTGTAACATGACACTAATCCATGACAAGTGGGTAGTAGGCTGGACTACGCTTGGTACAAACTTAGTAACCGTAAACCTAACACTTATTAAACCTAAACCACACATCTGATCAAAAGTTTATAAACTTTTGAAAAAAACACACTTCAAAAGTTTACAAACTTTTGAAAAAAGTAAATAAAAACCGGTACCATGAAAAGTGCAACCACTACAACCAAAACAAATGGTGCCCAATGGCAAGAGTCAATGCGAAAATCACTCACACAGAAACACACGTCTACCTGACATCAAGGTAAAATGAGACTTTTGCAGCCGCAATTTTTTCCATGGATGCGAGGTTCGCGTGTAAAATTGAAAAGCATCAAAATAGCATAAAATGAGCTGAAACCACAAAATAAATGCAAGCAAATGAAAGAACAAGTTCTGAACATCACATCTAAAGCAAAAAAACTTGCAAATATGTTTTACCAAGTTCATACAAATTGTTCAAAACAAGCAAGTTTTTGAAAAATAGTGAAAAAAACAGCAACCTTCAAACGGACCACAAAAAAACGGATACTACGCCCCAGATTTTCCAGAAAAAATTGCAAAGAATTGTTTACCTTTGTCTCTGCCATGGTCAAGCGTCATGCTGGGTAAGTGTACAATGCAAGTTTTCACATTTTCTTTGTGGGTTTGCGGTATTGCAAATTAACACTTCTTCATTACTGTGTACAGGAGACCTCGGGCGGCACGGGGAAGCTTTGTGCTACAGAGATTACTCCACACATTTTAAAACCATCATCAAAAAAGCAAATGGCTTTCAAGTATGTTGCTTACAAGTTTCTTCAAAAAAACGTAGAGCTGTATTGGAGTAAATTACGCTGAAGAAGTCATACAATATATTTGGTGGCATAAAATGATGATCAATTAGAAAACATGTTGGTTAATTTGCACACATCTTGTAAATAATTTGTTTTCAATATGTTTAGCGCAAACAGTAGGTTGAATACGACGCAATTTATGATGATAAATCAATTTTTTAACTTACTCGCAATTTTATGATAAAAGTTACTTTTTAGTGATTGTGGCCCCTCATCGTGTGTGACGTAATCGAGTGCCATTCATCTCATGCATAGTTGTCAAATGCATGACCAAAATTTCCATTTGTTGCAGACATTTGCTAGCAACAACCGCACTCAAAGACAAATAGAAAAATCACAGCAAGAACTGAAGAGAATGCGCCTTGAGAATAGGAGATACAAAAATCTGGCAGAGCTAGCTGCAGTGCACCACAAAATGAGTAAATCACTAGTAACAGAATATGAAGATGGTAAACGAAAGAAAATTGAAAAGAAAGAAATGGTAGGATTTATTTCATTATAGTAGCAATATTACCTGTGGATGATACAAATGCACTTCATATGTTTACATTGCCAGGACGCCAAACCAAATGGCTCTGACGATACAGCGGAAGAGGTCTGGTTAAAGAAGGTGAAGTTAAGTCCAATTCGGTAACTAACCAAAATTGGAAAATACATGCAACCGGCAACACGGCCTTTGACATTTGACAAACGCAAGCGGTAAACGACTGCGTTTTAAACAAAAATTAGTTTCATTCATTGCTGCATGTGTTACAAATAGTTAGGCCTATCTGAAAAGCTCATTGTGTGCTTCTCATTATATACTTTCGGTATAGTTCGCCTTGCTATTTTTCTGAACACAAATGTATTTCTCATCAACAAAAATTCTCCAAAGACGAAGAATGTTAAAACCAGCCCATTTCCAACCAGGTAAAAATGTTTCTTCAGGGTTCTTCTAAATGTTGCAAACTTTCACAATTCGTTGTATTACTAGAGTCATGTCACTAATACTGTAGTCTATCGTCAAAACTGAATGCCTTTTTAAACAGGCTAACAAGTGGAGGCTTGGCAAAAATGGAGCAATGGTGGCAGCTGTTGTACGAAATAAGTCAAAAACACTTGCATTGCGAATGGAGGCCCTAGGTAGTTTATCAGGAGAAGAATGGCTTCATGGAGAAGTAAGCATTAACCACACATTAGGCTTGAAGTTAATATCTGCCGAAAGAGAACTTTTCTGTTCAAAGTACTTTAAACAGATCTTGGATTGCGCTCTTGAGGTTTATGCTAAAGAACGTCGGGTATTCGTAATGAACCATTTTGCTGTGCAATGCATGTTTCAAAATGATATCCGAAGAACTCGGAGGAACATGCCGCAATTGGTAAGTCAGCTGCTCTACCACACAATTCATCATGTTAGCCGTATCTTTGACAAAGTTGTAGCTTTTCTTGTATTTCTTGTACTGATGTGAGGTAAAGTACGAACTTGCATATCTTTCGTTCCTAAGTCACAGTAAAAGATACAGAACGCGAATCGTAATCTTTACACATGTAATATACAACTACGGCAGGTAAGATTGTGCAAACGATTTATTGTCCATGTGCTTCACAGGACGACCTGGCCAGGTTCGATTGTGTCGTTGAAGTGTACAACAAACACAACAATCACTGGAATTTGCTGGTGAGATTTCATTGAAACGCATGTGTACCATGTCATTCAGAATACCATCTTCCCCCAAAAAATTTATTTTACATAGACTTCAAGCACCAGTTAGTCTACCTGATATATTCAGCGGTTTTAACTCTTATGATGCAGGTGATCCACATACCAAACAGACAGGTGTGTCTTGTTGAACCATTTGGGAGTAACCGAGTGCAAACGGATGACGCTTTGTGTAAATGGAGGTAGGTCAATATGTTTCGTTGTCTTTTTGGGATGAGTAAAATCGCAGAACTCTTTATGCGTATCACCAATTTCACAATATTTGCAGAGCACTGATTAAAGTGAAATTGTATTTAAGTGCATTTTATTCTCCTTCATCTTGGACTTCGGGGATTATTGATCACCCAAATCAACGAGACGGACACAATTGCGGAGTGATTGTACTGAAGGTAATATTCGAAAAATAGTTTGTGCATTGTGACTAGAAAAGTAACATTATCTGGCAAAAAGATCAAAGATACCTTCAACATTGCAAATCACCAAGATTCTTCGTTTTTATCGTTGGAAGCAAGTCATCAGGGCCGGATTAGTCTATAACAGACACGTTTTTGATAAAATTTATATCGCATCGATCTCCAAGCCTTTTGTCCAGGTGCAACATGAGCTATTACAACATATTTTGGAGAGCTGGAAATTTTTCGTTATGCGATTGTTTCGCCACATCGGGATATGTTGCATTCTGCCAGATCAACAATTTTTTGTAAATATATTACTTTTACATTATTGTCAAAACGTCTTTGCAGCCGGATGAAATGGCTTCACGGGTCGGATTTGGCCCGCGGGCTATAGTTTGGATACACCTACTTTAAAGCGTCGGTGTGATGAATGGAAGTTATATATTATTACGTTTTATATATACTTACAGGTAGCTGATTTGTTCATTGCCAACTTACCTTACCCACCAGCCTGCGTAACATTCTCAACATCGGAAGTATACATGCGAAAAGTGAGAAACAGCATACGGCATGAAATTTTTAAAGCTTCTGGTGAGTAGGCCTATGTGTCCTATAGCGTTATTAATCGTTACAGTTTCCC
>Ga0210059_1001290_pt1 | contig 37167 bp, 25 predicted proteins | sample Ectturendosymbi2_FD_188042 | JGI IMG/M metagenome (GOLD analysis project Ga0210059, IMG submission 188042) | Ecteinascidia turbinata endosymbiont from Florida, USA - Sample 2 (SPAdes) (version 2) | ecosystem: Host-associated > Tunicates > Ascidians > Unclassified | place: Key West, Florida... | reverse complement strand
GTATAGTATGCATGAGGGAGTTGGAGGCTGCGAAGGACCAAGGGTCATCTAGGCCGCAGACCTCCCATGAACGAAGCTGCTTTCAGTGTAAAGGGAACAGTGTATAATAGTTAGTAAAAGTCTTTTTGGGTCTCGCATTGCGTCTCGCATCTCGATTCTGGGTCTCGCATTGCGCATTTAAACTGTGTTACGTGACAAAGTGTAGAATTGGCGGTCTTAGCCCACCCCAAAGAAAATCCTGGATCCGCCCTTGGACCCATGCATGCGCTGTTTCCCCTTACAACGTACTTCCAATATTCATTCAGTAATTTATTGGGACCATTTCAGCTGCATGGCACGTTCCGTGATGAATCATTCCGGCAAACGATGATTTAGATCGCATCTTTGGCATTTGGCAAAACGCTTGATCTTCTAAAAAAATAAAATTAACACGTCGTAATCCGTGGTTAATACGTTTCAGCAACACTGAGTTACTCATGAGCTCTCAGCGCCATGGACCACCAGCGTGGCGTGACATGATCAGAAGACCACCATGCACTGGCAACTTGGTCTAGCTGACGCAGCGTTAGTTGGATTGGAAAAGCGCCAACGACTAACCTTCACCGCAATTATGGAACAAGACGCATTAACTCACAGAGTTAATCTTACTTCCTTTGCAAATCGAAAACCTGGCAAAAATGAGAGTATTGTCCGAAAAAACACAAACAGCTTGCTTTATTTTTGTTTACGTTCACCCAAAAAATGCAGAAAAATCGGCAGCGAGAAAATGAAGCAACACTGAACGGCTAAAGAAAAGCAACACTGGAAACCAACTGCGGATATGTGCTATGTAACAAAAGCCCAAACCAACAGAAGAGCGATTAAAAGCACCATCAAGCGAGGTGTGAACCATGAGCCACAGCGCTGAATCTAGATCATCACGAAACCAAAGGCTGTGTACATCATGATCTTACTTAAGTAAACCGATGACAGCTGTGCTTGTTCATATCGTACAAATAAAGCATTGGTTGGCTTAAAACGAGCAAATCGTACCATTCTCTGCTGCAGAATCAAGCGAAATAACACGGCTTTGTTTTAAGAGACGATGAACTTATATGTAGATTACATCGAGACAACTACAGATTGTCCAAAACATTTCACTTTGGAGCGTCACCAGCCTTACAGAAAAAAATGTGCTCGTCTTCAACTGCAGCGACATAGGATCGGAAGATCACACAATAGGTAACACAGAATCGAGCGAAAACGGCGAAACGCAGACTGACACGAAGCGGCACCTCAAATAGCTTTGGTCAGCAACGTAAAGCCAAGATTTTGGAACTTCGGAATTGAGGACACAAAGATTTTTAAATTTTAGATATAATTGAGAGAAAATCTCAAATATTAGTTTTCTTCCTCCGTGAGAACGTTTTGAAAGCAACGCGTCAATGCCAGACTCAAATATATCCTCACATGAAGAAGCAACGAGGAACAAATGCTTGACTATAGCTTTGTATGAAGCACAGCGTAACTGACCAAAACCACGTCAAAACGCATCCTTACACGCGAACAAAACCGGCCAGCAGCTTTGCTTTCAAGGATCCTGCGCTTCGTCATGCCGTGGACACGCTGGTAAAATAGCATACGAACGTTTCGCAGTCAATCATGCTGGAATTCAAAAATTTGGCACATTAGTCTTTACAGGACGCGAGGATGTGACAGTAACACTGCTACGACTAACCAGAAATTTGCTTCCAATGCTTCAAACCTTGCTTATCCGCAAGATTATCCCTTGCCTTCTGCAAAAAGCGGTTACAATTGGTAGCGCGGCGAGTTCACCAAGCAAGTAACACCATGCAAGCCGCAAAACCTGGATTTTCTACTCCATTTACGAGTCCGCGTTACAAGGGCAACGATATTGATCTGGTTGTTCCTAACGAGGTTTAGAAGAGAAATTGCAGAGAAAAGGTTTAGTTCTTACCAGTTACACCGAAACACTGTCGTTTTCTGCAGTGTGCGTTGTTTTACGCCTGCGCTGCGTCGCTGCTGGCATAGACATACACAAGGGCTGTGCGACCGACCACAATATTGTTTCACATTTAAGAGAAAATGAAATGTGCATCCAAAAAATCACCTGTTTTAATCAAAATAAAAATGTTTTTAAATGTCGTTGCCGAACAGACTTCTGATGAAGAAATCGTCGGAAAACGGATTTGAGAGGCTAGAAAATGCTGAAGCTAACGTCACAAGTAAAGCAAGAACCCGTTTGTGACATTGAAACATGCAAGAAGTATAATTAATTGCGCGACCTAGCTGGGATGCAAGTGATAATGATCTATATCAACAACCATAGTTGATGCGTATGTCTTCTTGAGTGTCCGATTCATTTAGGCTATAGCATTACATTTTCTAGAATAATAAGCTTTACAGAAAAGCTTCCACAAATATTCGCGGTCCGTGAGATGACCCCGAAAAAGAATCAGGTGGGGCAACTCTGTCGGAAGCGAAGAAGGCAATTAACGAAAAACCCCAAAACTGTGAACGAGCAAGCGACAGCGTCGGTTCGTCGACACAGAGCAGCGAGCACTCCGCGCAACAACAGAAACAAAAGATACAACACAGTGAAAACACATATTCCTACAGCGAGACCACGCGCATGCATAGGACAACAACCGACGCTAGATTCCACACAAAGCAGAGAAAGATCGACGTTGCTTTGCGCCACCGCACGTAGATCGATGGTACGCTACGATATCCTCCTGGTCGCGCTGTTGGGTTGCAGGCAGTTGTTTAAGAGCTTCAGCGCGCTGCGAAGTTTCTGTAGCAACTGAAAGCTTCAACAATCTATCGAAAACGCACAGCTTCATAATCACAGTACTATCCGCGTGCATCTGACGTCGTCAGAGTCGGCGATTGAAGAAAAGGAACTTGCAACGACAGAAGCGACAGGGTCTGGTGTCGATGAAAACAGGCTTGCTACGCAATTTCAAATATTTAATTCCAGACTTACCTTTTCCGAATGACATACCCAGGTCGAATTCAGGCAATATAGTTAACACGATCTAAGTCAAATTATCAAAAATATCAGAATGCATGTCAAAAGATCAGGTATGGAAAATTATTTCCTTTTTCTATACAAACAGATCAAAAAATTTTTTCCATATTTTTCAACGCTGGAAAATGATCAAATTTTTCCCCATCTTTTTCAAAGATCCGTAGGAATCCCGTGAAAATCAACGACAAACGCCGCGTGCTTCGCTGAAACGTTCATCGACTGAACAAACACTTTTCAACTTAAGCAAAGCGATAACTTATTGACAAAGGGTTCTTTATAGTTCTTGCTTCAAAAATATTTGAGGTCCTTATCGTTGAAGGCTTTTCTATATGAAGCTCATCGTTTGTCTTAGGACAGGGGTGCCTTTTGCTTTGCAAGCTCCAAACGATAGAAAATGGAAGAAATCCACGCATTTAGGCCGACAAATACACTCACATCCTCCGATGTGACTGTTTTCCTAATTCTACAATGCAAACTAAATTTTATTTGAACGGAGTTACAGGAATAGTCACATTAACCCAGGTCAAAATTTCACACTCGCTACTACTGATTGTCCTAGGATCTTGCCAACAAAAGACCCATCTGTTGTCATACCAACGATGGCAGTGAAAATGCCTGTTTTCGTTCATGGGCACCACTGTGGTAGCTAAAAACCTTTGTACGAAAAAATGTTTCGAAAAACGTCCAGAATAAAAAGGATTGCAATACCATCAATAACTTCTAAGGGGGAGCGGAGCTTGAAGAACACAGGGTTGTGCGATAACTTGACCATCTGCACAACACACTACGTCACACATGCAGTCGATGCAACAAGATGGAGGACAGGAGGATGAACAGCTGAGAGTGAACACACGCACATAAGTGGCCTTTCAAGAGATGGAATCGGAGAATACTTTTCTTTTGCTTTAAAATGAAGCCACTTTTCTCGTTCGAGGAAAGTTGCAAGTAAGGCGCAATATAGGGAGTATCCAATGAATATTTTCGATGCGACATAGCACGACACAATGTTGGCGGTAACCTGAACATGTATATGACGTCACATTGGCCAAAGCGACCTTACAGTGTGGACAGAAGTTGCAAGTGATTTGAATCAAGGAAAAACGTTGTATACCCAGGCGGACCTTCTAACACAGTAATTAACAGATTATATACTCAAGCCCCGAAACAGCGGAAACGTAAAATTTCGGTTTGCTGCAATAAAACTTAAACGTGGGATGGAACGTGCAAAACAAAACAGGAAATGACAACGGAAACAAAAATATGCCACGGCGATAAAATGACGGATTTAAGGGCAGTGTCTATGAAATCTGTACCATATTCTAGGCCGACAGGAAAACCGATGGGTTGGCAACATCGAAAACAGCCGCGCCGAAGCCAAACACGTCTTGAACGCTAGCAGCTGTTCACTCCTTATTGCTTTAAAGGAAAAATGAGGTGCTGTTCTAATTATGCATCAGCCACACCACGGCTTCACGTCAGCAGACGTCACGCATCGATGGAACAAGTAAAGGATCCGAGCGTGCATTTGGTCAGCGTTGCGTGACTTTTCCACGACGTCACTAGGTGACGCTAGGCGTTATTCACTTCGTGGCGTTCGTGAGTTGCAGCGATCCGGACCTGAAACAAGTGCAGGTGAGGTTTATGGTAAAAGACGATTGCAATCCCACAACCGAACGGCAGAATAAGGTGGACTGCATGGCTCCAGAAAAATCTCGACTTATTTGCAATATTGACTATCAAGTTCGCGAACTCTGGGGCCGGTTGAACCACCAAATCAGTGAATTAAAAGAACTGCCCATCTCAGTTGTTACGTCCCAACGAAAAGCGCTTCAGTTGTTGACAGATCTGCTCAACCCAAGCCCTGTTTTGTATGGAAGTCGTGTCTGGTGCATCAGGTGGTTTTTCCTCAGGCCAGGCGCTTAAACCACGGCGCACAGCAATGCCAGCCGGTGCCACTCAGCGCTGTAAAAGATAATTAGCCACAAAAACGTGGTCGACACTTACAGAGCTCTGGGTTAACCGGGAGGATGAAGGTTCCATGATGCCACGGGCGCAAGTGGTCGCCGCAGAAACTCATGTGAAAGGCCAAGTTGCGCAAACATACGGGGCGGGAAAATCTGTTTCGGATGTGGCAGCTACGGCAGACCCAGCATACCGCAAGTAGTGCTGTTCCACAACACACTGCACTCGCAACACACACTTGCGTCTTCCAGGCGCCTGTGCCAACATTTCGGATCACGATATCATCGAAACTTCCTCTATTGCGATGCGACAATTCGCCCTAGATTTTCGCAAATTCCCAACTATTACCGCCTGTCTTGCCGCGATCGGTTTAAAACCGACAAGCTGTCAAAGAAAGCGTGTGGATCTTCCTGCGAAAGCAGGAGGGTGGGGCGGGATCTTTTCAACAGTGCATGACGAAGTTCAACAAAAACCTTCAAACTGCAGGTCATTGGTACTCAGTGTTGTTTGCACCATATGGTGAGTAGGGCTATGCTCGGGACGGGTTATACCACGCGCGTCGCAGGTACTTTAATTGAAACTGTGGGCACGGGAAGTCGCATGGCTTTTTTCTGAGGGCAAAGGTTGGAGAACCAACAAACCACGAGTGAGCAGCGGAGACGTGTTTCGCTTTTCGCAATACAAAAAAGCGCTGATGATCGTTGCATGCAACTTTATCTGCTAATTCGGCGTCGTCGGTTAAACAGGAATATCTGCGATTCAAAAATGCATTGTTTCACACAATGACGACGACGGAAGACTTTCCAATGTATGTACGACGAACAAGTTAGTAAATTCTGGGGTCCCTAAACAAATTAAGCTTTTCTGGTCGCTATCAGCTACGCAGGGCAATGCATCGGTTCAGGCATTTATTTGTAGTAAGAGCCATTTGCTGCTTATTCCCGCGCAATGTACAGCTTAGACACCGAGGGCAGCATCTATGGTTCTTACTTTGAATACGTTAAGGAGGTAGGTTTCATACATTTTGGACAACGGATTTGTTTTTTGTACTTTCGCGGGTGTGTTAAGCGGGCGTGGGTTGCATTTGTGCGGGTAACGAAGCGTAACCAATGCCACCGACTAACGGTGATACTGGCAGCAACTAAGAACACAAAACAAGGTGCTAAGTAAATCTTGATCGCGCGGCTACGGTGAAGAAAAACAACAAAACAACGTGAATGAAACTTCGCGAAGTAATTTGCAAAAAATTTGCCACATGCTTTACGGTGCCTCGCTAACTTTTGAAGCAGTCAAAGCAAAGAAAAAAGGCGATTTGATTTATTCATGCAGCATCGTCAGCTCGGTTGTGCGTGCAGAAATTGTTGTGCAAAGCGATGCCTAAAAATTGAGAAGGCCTCCAAGTTCTCCGTCTTAATTGCGTGCGTGCGCACTATGCAGACAAAATAGCTTTCACATAACTCGATACTCAGCTGTTCGAAAATGTATCGTCAAGTCCATGGTTACATTCCAGTCGTTTTTCTCAAAACATTTTGAAGTAAGCTGGAGCGAGTTTCATTTATTGGTCGAAGATATACATTCAAGGAAAGCGAACTTCGCCAGGATGTGGCAACTGACCTTTTTGCAGGTTTCTCCGTAATCGTTGTGACGTATTTGGCTCGCAGTTTGGGCAAACCAGCCTACGAACGCTTTGGTATCGAAATCAAGAAGTATGCGACTGGATATCAGAGACTATAATGGAGGGGGCGCAACTGGATAACACGATCTCAAAGCCGTGTGCGCTTTTCATGTGCTGCAGTAATGCTTCGAAATTAGTCGTGCAAGTCACGCGTGTAGTCCCGTCAGAACAGGATAACATGGAAAAAATTAACTTTTCCTTCTGTTGCTTAAAAACGCATCAACATTTTTGCCCTGCAGTTGTATCATCTGTGGGAATAAGGGTTTTTAACTTTGAAGCAGATAAACCGTCGTCTTAATGTGGACGATGGTCTGCGGTGCGCACTATCTTTTAAAAAACTGTGTGCCGCAGCAAGTTTTTCACTAAACTGCACATAGTAATAAATCGCTACTTTACAGTAATGAGTGTTTGTTCATGCGCATATAAGCATAGGCTATGCTAACAAGATAGAGGGCCACGTAACAAAAAAGTTTGAGAAATACTGGAAAAGTGCTTTCCAATTATAAAAATGACTGTTGATGGCGAGATGATGACTTGGTCAGTGGCACTACTAAAAAAAAAACTCTTGTTGGTGCTTCGCGGTATGAACTTGAAATAGTCAAATTCGTTTTCTTCACGCGGACATCTGAAACGACGATGAACTTATCGCTGATATTCCAAGAACCTAAAAACTTCGCTGCCCAACTCAATAACCGCATTGAAGATGCTAGCAGGGATGCACCGACAAGCAAATACGCCGAGTACTGATTAACTGGCCTTATCATGCCGGCCGATATCGACTAATCGGCCGATTAGCTACAATGTACAATGACATGATTTGATAACGCATATTATTAAAGCAATATATTGCCAATTATATACGTGTGCCAGACGACTGTTTGGGAGTGCTTAACATCAACAGGACTTCATCTTCTTCGGTGAACGAAGTGGTTATATTTTTCTGAGTAAGCAATTACGACTCGGTGTGGCGAATAATGGCAATAAAGTACCCCGTCGTGGAAACAGAAGGTGAAGATGCTATTCACGCGAAGAAAGTAGCCAACAAGGCATGGTTTCACAACAAAGCCGACTCTTCTTTGCATTCGCGCTACGCAGAGGCGCGGAAGTCCGCAGCGCTCACGGTGAAGAAGTCCGAAATACAGTGTTGGGAGAATTTCGTGTACAACCTGGATTCCAATCACTGGCAAGCCAGCACAGTGTTCTGGCACACCATCCGGCGTCTTCGCGGCAAAAGACCTCATCTAGCAGTGCTGCTAGATCCACTAACGGCCAAAATGGTGTCTTACTCAGCAACTAAGAACACATCCTTCGCGGATGGAGATCTTCTAAACCCAGTCACTATCACACCATCCGACACCCAGGAGGACTGAATCGTGTGTCCTGGTTGTTTGGTTGGTGCTGGCAAACTGGGGTGATAATCCCTAACTACCGGGGTATCTCTCTTCTTGGAATACACTAATTGCCTTGAAGAAAGATGCCGCGAAATAATTGAGCCAAAGTTGGAGGATTCCCAGTGCGATTTTCGTCCAGTCTGCAGCACTGCAGACCAAATTTCACTTTACAGCAAATTTGAGAAAATACGAAGACATCTACACATCGTTTGTTGACCTCGAGAGAGCATACGACCAGATTTCGCGTGACAAGCTTTGGGGAGTGTTGCGGGAGAATATATGAAATCGAACATCAGGTTATATATATGCATATTTATGTCCGGGTAAAAAATGATTCAGCAGCAGGCCCGTAACCAGCTTGGGACACCAGGAGGAGCGAAGAGTTTTCCGAGGGGCCAAAATTTTTAAACTATGTCCAATATTTTTAAATTATGTCCAACACATTTTTCCAAAGGGGGCGAAAAATTTTCTAGGGGGGGGGCGAAGCAGTGTCTTATTCTTAGAAACAACATCGTGCGTCTCGAATTCCTTCTCGTACTCGTCATGGAGAACGTTTTTTTCATTTCTACACTCAGTTAAATGCTGTACATAACCTTCCAAAGAAACCTTGACAGCTTACAGTGCTAACAATGCCTGACATGTTTTTGTTTTGCAAGATTACTGACACGTCTTTGCGAGACTATTTTTATGACGTCACAAAACCTTGATTACAAAATGTTTACGATGAGATGGAAATGGTCTGTATATCTATCAGATATCGCCAATTTAAAATTGCTGTGCTGTAGAGAATAACAAGAAATAAGGACGCAAGTCACAATTAAGGATGTTTCATAGAAATAAGGACAATATTTTCTGAAGACGTAGTACTTCAAAACAAGGACAAATCTAAGAAATAAGGACGATATGGTAGCCCTGCATATAGAACTAGAAGCAAAGCTTTAAAGGTCTTTCAACATCTTAGATAGTAATAAACTGACAGCCAAAATTTCGTGGTCACACATGTTGTTCCTGAAAACCAGTTTAGACATTTACCCAACAGCATAGCCACAAGCCGATCCCATCGGTGCAGCTGCAGTCTCAGAAGTAACAAGGGAGCGACCTTACCAAGTCAGCCATGCATTAGATGACCAACAGACTTTGGAAAGTCGTAATTTAAGAATCTTTTTTGATGTGGTGTTTATACCAATGCTTCATAACCGGGTGAATAAATTTTCTGTTGCTAAGTTTTTAGATCGCCTCGTTATTATTAGCAATTATGAACAAAATGGCAAACTTCAAGCGTTTTCATTTCACGTCTAAAGCAGTCAACAACTTACCACTTCAGTCAAACCGTGCTATGATGCAATTAACTACCTCTTTTGGGATAGATTTTACTGAGAGATGCCTTGTTTTACTCACTCAAGTGGCAGAATCTCTGCCGTGCTCTGCATGGGCGTCCTGTACTCCTGTGCGAAGGTTATCTGATAGAATTGCAGTACTTTGGAAAGTTTCATTCTCAATCTCGAGTGAAAACCAGACACATGAACACTGATCAGAGTAGCCTTATCAGTCGAAGCAGAGGAATAGCGTATTTGTGATATTCGTTTGGTATTGATCCTAGCATCTGATACGCGTTTAACTCTCAGGTAATACATACAGAAATGTCTAAGAAATACGTACAAACATTGTTTTGATGAAAGTAGATATACATCTACTCTACTGCATAAATTAAATCGATGAGGACACGCCAGTTTCATCAGTTTTAAGAAACAGATTTCTAAAGAAAGGCTAGCGTCGAGAATAAGCTTCCTTCAGCAAGATTTTTATCAGAACACCTTTCAAAGCACATCTCTATCGTGGAGATTTTTTGATCGGTTTGTTTGAATCCCGTATAAGGAAATTGCATTACAACCTTTGCAACAACTGGTGCTCATGACTACCACGTACATGGGACATGTCATAGAAAGGATTTCGTACTTGGTCAAGCTCATGGGCGTTGGAGGGGGGCCTTGGATTTTGAAATTTGATATTTTCCCATTAATTTTTTGTAGAAAATGTTTGTTAGTTTTTCTTTGGCAAAATGAAATGTCACCGTGGTTGATTTTATGAAAAAATGCTTTGGTCACCACTTGGAAAAATCCACTATTGCCCGCCCCGGGAAAAATCTTTCCTACGCCCCTGGTCGAACCAAAAACTAAAATGTGAAACGCGCTGAAATGCATTGACTCGTTGCTGAGGGTGGCACTGGAGGAATTAATTAATCTGTGGCACTAAAGTTTGGGGTAAATTCAGTAATTAGTGAACGGCTTTCTGTTGTGAACATGTATAGTTTCCTATCGTTTTTTGTGGTTTTGTTACTGTGTCCGCAGTGGTAGAGGCCTGTAGTTTGATTCTCACTCAGCATTTAGTTTTCAGGTTCTGTGTCGCCGCTCGTTGAAATACATCGGATGACTGCATTTGTTGCTTCTGTGTTCAGGAGCGCACTGCGCAACCCCACACAGTCCACCCCAACCGGATGAAATCAACCTTTTTCCAAAACCGCCTCCTGCACAAATTACCCGACGTTAAGTTACAGGTGCGCATGACGATCGGCAAAGAAAAAGATTCCGGAAACGGCGAGTCAAAAAAGTTCAGGCAGACTGAGAAATCTCTTAAAAAGCTCATGGCTTCGCGTTTGACCAATGGAATGCTGGCCTGCATCCAAAAATGGTGTCTATGCAGAGAAAAAGCTTTTTCTGTCTAGTCCACTTCACGAATTCGTTTTTCAAATTTTCCTTGTTCTTGTGAGCTCGACTCACGAGCTCCCAATGCGTTACGATAGCAAGCACCGCGACAGCTGTTTCTTGAACATGCTGATCGCACCAGAGCAATGTGACCAAAGCTGCACACTTGGACAGTAACTAAAAGTTACATGAATAAAGACGAGCACATTGACTTTTACCTTGTAGAAGTAGTGAGCGCTGTAGCAAGTGAACTTGTCGGCTTTATAGTTCTTGGCCAAATGTACAGATCGAATGCAGGCGTGGGATGCTGTGGCACTCGGCATGCTGTACTCGACCTCACAAGTGCGGAAGGCGTGTTCGATGACGTCAGGCAGGTCATGATCTGACGCGAGGTCGACTTTGCACGACAGAACCTGAGGCGCGTTTTGGACTGAAAATAAAGGTTTTGTTTACGAATAATTGGCCGCTCAGACGACCGGGCGAAGCATTCCAGTTATTCTCGGTGCGACCGAAACACATTTTCAATTTGATCTACGGCGCTGCGGCGTTGGAAGCCGCAACGCAGTGACGGATGACCCGGGCGGAAAGGAACAGTTTTGCGCGTTGCGTTGTTTACGCGCATTTTGAAACGACGGCAGCTTCAGCGCAGTGCTCTGGTTGTTAATCTTGTGTTTGCCAAAGACGCCACAGTGCTGCCGAAGCCGAAAAATGTGCTCCAAATCAATCACTGCCATGTTTTCTACTGAATTCACATCGACCTTAAAATACTGTAATAACAAAGTACAGCCAAAAAACAGCAACACTTGTGTCCGGTTGTTCGCTAGCAAAGCAGAGAAAACAAGCCAATAAAAACTGTTCCCAGTCAGCTTAGCTACGAACAGTTTATTCTGTCATTAAAATTTGTCGATGCGACAACTCTTCAATATTCGGACATGCAATTCATCCAATGAAGATGAAAAAGAAGCTGTTTTTGTGGAACAGTTGCAAGATATAAAACAAGAAAACTGGACAATGATGCAAACTAGCACTTCCTAATCTACTAACCTGCGTTTTTCTCTGGGAATCGACTGATCCGCCACACAAGGCCGCGATGCGCGACTTCGTATTTGGCACTGCCCACCGAAGCTTCTAGCACCGCGTTCGTGTTCACCACGCCTCGGCCACGAACTGAGGGATGTCCGGGGGGGCGCTTCACGATGCGCTTAGCGTGGATTGACTTGATACGAAAACGTCCGGATCGCCGGAATGCCGGAAGCCAGGAATCCGGCAAACTAAAGCGAATTGACAAGTCTTCCAGCGGTACCTGGTTGAAAAATCTGTGCCGGTTTGAGAAAACTCTGGGATTTATTCGTCGACCTGACCTGGTTTGTTGAAAATGAAGACACTCGCACGGAGTAAATTTGAAACCAGGCGCATTTTACGAAAAACGACCTATAACTTAAGTCTGTCGCAGTGTAATTTCGCGACGCCCGGCTAGATTGAACAACTTCATCTAAAAAGTCGGTGAACACAGCTTGTCGCCGTTTAAAATGTTCAGAGCTGCACGTCCTGTACAGACATTATTTTACAACGCATTGTGCATAGAATGCAGCCAAGGAGACGAAAATACTATTATTTGATGTGATTTTCTTCAATGCTGAAAAACAGGCTAGACTGTTAATGTCTGTTCGATTTCTATATAAAACAGAAATCGGTAGGATTTGTTTCATTACAAGCTTCAACTGCCATAAAGGCATAAAATCGTACGTAACACAGTCGCATATCCCAGGAGGTCAAAGGCGCTGCGGGGAGAAAACCAAAGGTTAGCTTTGCGTGTGTGTGTTCACGAGAAGCCGCGGTGGACTTCATTCTGTTGCGTTGCAATGCAAACGAGGTTTAAGAATCAAGCAAGTCAAAACAAAAATTAAACAACGGCGCAATGCAAACTTATTATCAAAAGGTTTCATCCCAGGGAGAGCAAAATCGCCATAACTCGAGCAAATACAACTTGTGCACAACAGAAGAGGCGAGTTACAAGGTTGGTGTTGAAAACTTACACACGTAACGGCATATTGCTTGATGAGCGGAAATTGGGCACGAATATCGCGTGACCCTGTAAAAACTACTCAAGTATCGATGACGTTGTCGATTTTCCACATCCCTTTGCAGTGTCACAATACCTTCAACGGGAGGTCATTCGCATGTTGTTTAAGCACAAAATCTTATCGAACATGACACCATTTAAAAAATCTCTAATTTTAACATCAAAATCTATTCGCAGTGGTCAGTGCCGTAGCAGCCCAAGTCTGGCAGCCCCCAAAATGCTTACAGGGGCCCCCCTAATGGTCATTTATAAAAACGTTTTCGACGTTATGCTACATCTCGAGGTTGAATGGCCTTCAAAACAAAATATCCTAATTCCAGACACAATTTTGGCAGAACCAGGCACGTAGCCAGGTTTTAAAGTTTGAGGGGGGCAAGATATGTTTCTAAGGAGAAAGATTTTTGTTTTTATCATATGTTCAAAAAACAAATTTTTCTCAGCACACCAAATTTGTGGGGCATAAAAAATATTTGGGGGGTAACTGCCCTCGAATACCACCCCGTGTCTGCGGGCCTGGGCAGGACCGTCGCTCGAAAGTCTTCCATTTGGGGCCTTCATATTTGTGCAGGGGGCTAGACATCCTGAAAATTTATATTTAATTCATAACATGAACAGCATTTGGAGATTGTGCAAATTATTTATAAATATTTTCCGCAAATACTGTACCCATAATAGGCTCGTACTTTCAAATTAAAATTTTTGAACAAGTTTAACAAAAGGAATTGGGTCGCAAATCATTGTCATTTAATTTAATTGACGGCGATTATTTAGAGATGCCGTAATGAAATGCAAAAGTTAAAAAAATTGCAAGAAATCAGAATCAACCCTGTTTCTTTCATTAGCGCAAATTGATAAACTTTATCCTACGCCGTAGCTACACTGAGGAAATTAAGGCAATTGCCTCGGTAAACATTCTGGAATGATGCCAAAAACCACTTTTGTAACCCTAAATCAAATCACATTTCACTGCGTGGCTGTTTCAAAAAGAGTAGCACTGTAGCTACACTGCGTTGCAACTACTAGAGATACCACCAGCCTAGATTAAAATAAGGACAGTTTGTTAGGTTTCCATAAACTACATTTGTCAACATTCCCACCAGAGATGTTATTAACATATTCGCGTCGGTGAAAATTTCACCCTGAGTACGGCCATATTCGCTATATGAGCTGAAGTGAAATATGGTTATAAAGCGTGCGCATTGGGCTTTTTACTGGCCGAAAAACGCATGCAAAAACCTTGCTGGTGTCTGGACTTGTTAATGTCTTGGTGCATGGCACATGTTTAGATTAATAATATTTTGTATCTCAAATCGCCTATGAATGTTAGCAAATACAGACTTAAGGCCTACGTGGGCGCTACAGTTAACATCCATATTTCACTAACTGCACTACTCTGTTTTGGGACAACATAGCAATAATTGCTAAATAGACTCTTCTAACTACACAATTAACTCCATCTGGCTGTCTGAACAGCAGATTGCGCTAATGTGTAACTTTGGTCGTAAGCACCAAAGGTATCTTGCTGCTATGGACTACAAAATAAGAGAAGACGACCATCTGGGCTGGACATAGCACATTTTTTACAACCATCACTTCACAAAATACGTTGATCAAGTGGAAGTCTGACTTCTGGACGTATACAACTAGTTACGTAGGCACGGCCGGATAAATGAACGCGAGGCCCATCAGGGTAAAGTCGTGACCGCGAAGCCCCCGAAACGCTCAGCGCAACTGCGCAGTTCACTCATGTCCGATCCTTTGCCTGCAGAGGCAGGTTGCGAAAATTGCTAGCGGATTGTTGTAATCTTGGTCTTCATTGCGTAACAATAACACGGCAATAAATCTTCAAATGTTCACTTCAAGTTACGGTGGTAGGCGTTTTACCTCATGTGACCACGGCTCCCACTGAGTTTTTTTTCCACCAGATCTGTTTTTAGTTGACCTGTGTGTGTAGGTTTAATTATGAAAAATCGCGTTAAATGTAAATTTTTTGAAGTGATAAGTTCATCAGTAACTTCAATGTGTTCAATAACATAAAGGTAACTTTATATAACAGTGATTACATGCGCACATCAGGTGAGAAAGTACGCATATCGGATGAAGCAGAACGTGTTCAATCGGTTTCATATTCTCATATAAGATCATTGTCAGGGTTATATACAGTGATGTGTTTAAGGGAAAGCAAGCAAAGCATTTGCCTCGGGACCCCTCTCAAGGTATTTCGCGCGTAAATATTCCTCATTTTTGGTGAAAAATTTCGAAGGTGTGGAGTGTTGCTGATACGGCTCTGGCAGTGGTATCAGAAGACAAGCAGCGTTGATTTAGTTTTTTACGCTCCACCTTTTCTCTAAACTCAGGCAATTCGGTGCAAACGACAGGATGCCAAAGGGAGCAAAACTATCTAACTGAACGCAACAAGTAAAAATCCATTAAACAGATATGCATAGCGACCTGTGTGAGCTTGTCCTTGTTCGAAGTGTGGCTCGATCCAGAGCGAAGAACACAACGCAGAACCACCTGCGTCCTTTTAATCACAACCGATGGTTTAACTGAAATTGGAAGGTCGGTCTCCTTGTACGGACAACAGAACCTGCAAAGTTAACCACGTGGCAAGAATTCCAGAAGACAATTATTTTACAGCCCAGATGAGTTGCATGTAAAAGTCTTGTGAGGAGTATGCACCATTTAATGCAGGGGTGGGGAACTGGCGGCCCGCGGGCCAAATGCGGCAGAAGTGGACGTTTTCGTTACCCAAGTCAGAGTACAACATCGCGTTAAAACGAAGCTCCATGATATGCAGGTACTTATATAGAAAGTCAAGAGAAGCCACTCTTCCTCGTAGTTAGATAAAGGCAGAATTTTAGGATAAAATTAATTTATTTTTGCGGCCCGCCAGCGATAATGCACATTTCCTGCAGCCCGTGATTGTAAATAGGTTCCCAACCCCCGATTTAATGGATCGTACGACTTCTTCTGTGACCTCATTCTGATATAGCAGACTTTTCCAGGTGCCGATGAGAGTGGATTGAGAGAGGTGAAGTGTACATTTTGATGGTTGACTTTTAGCAAACACCAGCAGCGTGCTGATATTTGATTACACGCTATCGACGCAGTTTCGCTAGGAACAGATTATTATCAAAGAAATGATGCAGAAACTGAAAATACGCCAGATCACATCGCAAAATTACTCTTATTAATTTAAGATATTCCATATTGTCAATGCTGCATGAGTATAGCAACTGCTTTTTACATAAATGCTCGTACCGCTATCGTAGTAAAATTTACTATTCAAAACTGGCGCTTCTACGAAATTTACATAAATTGCCGAGCCTCATCATCTCGAGTAAATCATAGACATTTTTATTCCGCCAACGCCGATTGAACAAAATATAAAAATTGTGCCAAATGCTTTTTCACGGATGCCTAATCTTTTCGTTTTAAATTTTAGCCAGTCACTATGAAATTGATGTCGAGTAGAGGTTGGATGTATTGCAAATATACCTCTAAAGATTTTGTAGCCTCTTGATAGCAGTGCTGTATGGGGCACCGCTCGCTGACGATGCTACAAGTTGTTCACATCTACGATGTCTCTCGCAACTGTTGCTTATTTTTCTACAAGTTTAGACACGTTCTTAGGCTTGTGACTGGGCGATATCCAAAAGTCCGCAATGAACAATCGGCATTAATACTTCAGAAACGATAATAGGAAGCAATGCCACTGGCTTTCAACCCCAGTCTATTCGACACGACTCTGGTTTCGTCATAGCTTTGTACAAGATGTAACGAATCGTCTAACGCGCTTTTTCGAAATTTACAGTACGGTTTTACTGTTCACTGACATTGACGGTGTCGGTTGAAACTGCAGCACGCGGATGAGTCAAAGATCGTTTCATTCTCGTTTCGTCGACCGCAAAAACGGAAACAAGAGTGAATAAAACTTACAGGCCTTTTTCTTCAAATTCCACAACCTCATTGAAAGGCACAAACGCTAATACCACAACAACGCGCGATTCAAACGAGCACCGTCTCAAGGTTTTGAGAATTATGCGGGCGAAAAAAACGCAATAAGCTAAATGTAAATGATCTATAGCAGATCTTTGAACCACAACACTGCAACAGCAAAGCGCCTGATAATTGCGGCGCCTGCACCAAACCACAGTGTAATCAACAAACCTCATCAGCTCGAAACGACCACCGCCGGGAGGACGAAAAATAACAGAAGCTGTTTGGGGATCGTATCCGCGTGAGGCGGTGCATTTGTGAAAAGCGATGTCCCGAAGTTGGATCCAGTTGTTGTTGCTGCTGGCCATGATGTCCTCCCTTCTAGTCACCTCGCAGCCTTCTACCTGTGAAAAAATGAAGTGAAAAACTTTTTCATATTGGAAAAAACGAAGAAGCAGTCGCTCATCAAGACAGAAGACCAGAATCACTGCGTTTTCTTGCACATGATCTTAACAGACAAAAACAGCGGTTCCCCTGTTGAAGACGATATAGTAACAGTTTCTGCAAAGGTCAGTAGTACTGTGTACTTGCCCGTGCTAATCAATACACTGGTAAGAGAACTAACAGAAAAGGCTCTGGATATACGTCAACCCTGTAATAAACAGGATAGCGCGGTCAGTGCGATGACAGGGAAGTAACATACATCTAACAACTTGAAGGTCACCGGTTCGTGCATTTGGTAGAACACAGGGATATCACGGCTTCTAGATAAAACATGCAATTTGCTGCAAACAGCAGGTGACAGCAACTTTCTTCAACAACAATATTCTGTTGAGGCCACCTTTCCTGTTTTATCTACAAAGTCGCGTTCCTGTAACCAACTGCGGTCTGCATGTAAGTAATAGTCTCGGTGTAACTCCCCCATGCGTCCTACGGTGACTGCCAGTGAGTTTTTATGTTGGTGTGAATTCCGGTTCCTAGTGCGTCCATCGTTGGGCGTTATGAAAAGTGCACTGTGTTTAATTGGTTGTTGCAACGTAATCAAAAGTTATGCATTAACTTAACCCATGATCCCACCCATCAGGACATGGCTATAGCACCTGGGCCAGCTTTAAAACCCGCGGCAATTGTAAACAAATAGTCATAGAATCAAATATTTGTAGAACATCGCAAGCTGTAAAACCAATTTACTCTTTCTTAGCACTATGTGGCAACTAAAACTAACAGCTGGTTACGTTCAGGGTCTAGCGTCGTGCAAGCAAGCAAGCTACCTCTAAGTCTGCTCACTTGATCGCTCAGACATGGAAAGAATAAGCAAAGTGATGTAAGTGTTATAGAAAGTGCGTTGATGAACTGATGTAGACGCCAAATGACATTACGTTGGACATTGCCACTTTGCTCCAACTTACGGCGTTGCGAAAGTTCTCGAAACCTTGGCACTTTCAATCAAACAAAGCAGGCAACAAAAACTAACCTTAGACATAAGTTAATTTTGTCTCTTGAATTTAACATGTTCTGAACATTTGCAAAAAATCTACCTTCCTTTGACAAAAAGTTACTTAAGCAAAAAAAGAACGAATTTTGGAACACGTTAAAACTTCCAAAAAGTTTGATTTAACAAATCTCTTACAAGTTTCATCACAAAATTGAATAAATTTCCGGGCTTCGCGAGTGCTTTTTCCCCCGGTGACGTTTTCTTGATGTTCATATCCGGAAAAAATGTAATATGTGAGGGGCTCACTTTGTTTACAGGTGATACCTGCATAACCATGGAGTAACCAGAGTCAAGCATTAAACACATTTCCATAGCGACAGCCAGGTCGCACAAGGGCCACACAGCTGTAGCATGCCAGGTACTTCTGCTCGAAAGACTCACCTGTTCGTCGTTAAACGTTACGGTAACGAGTGGATCACCAGACAAAAATGATGTCACAAACACGTGCACCGTCACCCGACATGCTTCTATCTTTCCATCCGACGACACCAAACCCTGCGTAAAAACAGTCTGGTATTTGACAAGTAATGAAATGCTACTCGATCCAACTTGAAATGCAAAGCTTTTAACCAAGCGAGAATGCGGAATGTGTGGTTGGGAAAAAGGAGCCTTGGACTGCTGTTAATTGCCAAGCTACACCATGTAGGCTAGGCTGGGAAAACAGTGGTCACGTCAGTCGACCAACAACTGATAAAAAAAACGCTTGAAAGCGAACCAGAACAAGATCTGGCACATCTTCGACTTCTTGGTCTATCACCTCGGGCCTGATCAGGAAAGATCGAAAAGCGCGCCAGTCCGAACAAAGGGTTGGTTTTTATTGATCTATCATGCAAAATGCTCTGCACCAGCAAAATAAAAACATGCAGAAAGCAATCCGCTGGCTGAACCAACGAGGCAACGCTGTTTTACATGTATCGCACTTTCGCATACAGCGAGGCGACTTACGCGTTAAGTTGTAGACCTACTGTCCATAGCAGTTGCAGTTTGTCACGCGATATCTTAAACACAAGTTGTTATTGCAAGAAAGTAACATGATAAATGATGCACAGCTCTCAATTTCAGTTTGAATTTGTTTTAGCGGCGTAGGTTTCACACCGACGACAAACATCTGCCGACTTCACCAGCGCACTAGATAGAATACCACATATTTGGTTGGCCCTTGAGCACCAGCTTCTCACATAAAAAAAATCATGCTCTGGAAGTGGCAGAAGCGAGTGGCGACGAGTGCGCAGCCAACAGCGCTTACCCGCGACCGCAAAAAGCGGTCGATCGACTGTGTTAATTCAATTAAGGCTAAGGCAACAGGCGAGAACAACGGAACCTCATATTTTAATCAGGAGGCGTTGCATCTGCTTTTGCAAATATTTCCACTCGGCAATCGCCAACAAGACGGAACGCGCTAAAGAAAACACACCTGAATGGCCGCTGCCTTGATCGTAGCCAGTTGAGCCACAACCAGTCTTCAGACAACGGCGCAAAATCACAACCAAGTAAAGCGAAGCTGCGAGTTGGCGGATGACCAATCGGGTGTTTTGGGGCCATCCGCCCACAGAGTTCTTAAAGGCCGCAGCGAGCGCAACGTACCCTGAAGTTGTCGCGCACGTCGAAGACGATCTCGTCGCGTGAGTGGAAGTTGAACGCGGTGGGATGCGGCGCGTCGCTCCCCGTTTCTTGTTTATCGCCCTCCGGGAGTCTGCGAACAGATTTGGGGACGTTTGAGGCAAGGCAAACGTTGATGCTCAGCGATCTGCACGCACACACACCGCAGCTGAATGCCAATCGATATCGCCCTGCTTGCGGCTCTTGAAGCTTGCTTGGCACATAACGTACCGTTTTCATTGCATCTACGACCACGTCTTGCAGTATTTGAAAAATATCGCAAGGCCACTGCCAATTAATCTTTTTTCGGCGACTCCATCTCAAATGGGAAAAGAACGGCAATTAATCGCAAACTCACCTGTTGGCTGCAAAAGAAGCATTGCGTATGGCAAAAAGCATGCTGAGGAGGTCCGAGTAGTTCTCTGTACCAAGTTTAACAGTCTGTTTAGATTTCATCGAATGCTGTCGTATAAAAAACAGTATTTAGATTCTTCAATAATACGGCATCAGCTAGCCACCGAGGTTAAAAAATGCACGGCTTAGTTGTTCTTGTCAACGTACAATTCAAGGGGTGTTCAGCTGAGTCAGTCTACTGCAAAACTGTGAAATATACTATTCGATAAACTGGTTTTGTTCGTAAAGTATCAACTGTGTTGGTAAAAATAAAACGACTGGGCGCCCAGTGAAACTGCTCTCAAAAAATGATAAAATAGGGAGCACGGTTGTTGTGGTCTTTGACCAACTGAAAACCGAGGCATATATTAACAGGAACCGAATTAAGCGTTAAGCAAAGTGGAGACCATCACCTGGCCTCGATCATTTCGAATAAGATTACTCTTTTATTCAGTATACATAGGTCCCGACTTACTCTTCATAGAATGCTGCAAGAATTCATTTCCAAAGAATTACCAAATTTTCAGCCAAATTGTCATATGATATTGACGATCCTCTATGAGCGAAACCAGTCAGGCCAATGTTACATTTCATGTTTTTACAGCAGACAGACGCAGGTCGGATGCATATCTTTTTCCAACTATACTGAGAAGTCAATGACATTATACGTTGCATCTGTGTCGATGAAAACGACTCGTAGTGTCATGACATTAGCGCTGTCTTTTCAGCTTAAATATGGTAGTTTTGACAAATGCACCTTTTTGCAACTATTAGTATTTTATTCTACAGGTATTACATTTTATTGATTGCGGAAAAACCTTGGCCAGAATTTCGCTTTTTTGTAAGCGTTGATCCAGTAATGTGGCTCAATTAAGCGAATAACTAATTTAAGACACAAATCGAGTTCTCAGTTCTTTCCGTTACAACGCGGCCGCACTTGCACATAAACGGCGTAAGACGAATGCGGAAAAGTAACACCGTCAAATAAGCGCAGCGTAACCGACATTCATTTATCTGAAGAAAAACTGCTCTATTTGCGATTGCAAACACAATGCACAGGTTTAACAACCTTGAACCCGGATGGCACGCGCATTAAGAGCTGGTCACGCTTTGACATGAAGGAGTGCTTCTCCTTGTAATGAACGTTCAAAACTTTAACGGTGTGAACTTTGCGCTTGCTCGCCTCCATTTCGGATTCTTGCAAGCTGCCTGTGCTGTAGAAGCGAGGCTGCATTACAGGCTCGCTGATTTGCCAGTCGTGATCAGCGAGAGAAATAAAGAAAAATGGATCTTCTGTTTCCGAATTGTGGTACAGCTGCAACGTTGGTCGGTGTGTCTGAAACAGTATCAGAGTTTTTTCAGGTGATTTAACTTGGCATCAAATCGTTTCAGTAAAATTTTGCAATCGCACCACGTGCGACTAAGCAACTTGAGAAAGAAATTTTTGTCATTGCGCATATGGACCATTCAGCAAAACAGCTCACTGGCATCCACCTCAGGTGATGGCAGCTGGAATTTCCGCACGAAATAAAATCAAGATCAAGATTTCAACACCTTAAGCTGCAGAACAATCTGAAATGCATAGCTTAACGCAACAGCTCACGGCAAAGCACCGCGCTAGAAACGTGACCTATTCCCTCTTGGTTTGCACAGATATTTTGCAGATATACGTAAATTACGTATCAATCATAACAGCCCTACATTAGTGAGATCCTACCAAATTATTCAGTCTCATGAAAGTATGAGCTTAATACGCTGAAAGGCAAGATAGCCTTATCTTAATTAAAAGGATAATTAACTTTGTTATCCTCGTTCTTCACTAAAAATTCAACGAAAGACAAACAACTGGCGACGGATGTTCAGGAAATGTGTTAGTTTAAATTAACCAAGGCCGATTAGTGGCCGACTGTGTACTTCAAAAGAGGGAAAATAATCGATTGTGCAAAGATGCGGCTCATGTCAATGTGGAAATTGGTCTATTGTTACCAGAGCTGCGAATTAATCAAAAGCAGGCAGACATTCAGACCGACTCTCCATATTTTAGTCCTTTCAAAGGAACATGGCACTGACAAGTTGCATATACGACATGGACTGAAAAACACGTAGCTTTTCGCCACAAACAAGGAAATCTTGTTTCTTTTTTGTCCTCTATCGCAGCCAATGTTCCTCTAAGATACGCAACTGCGCAGTACCACCAGACTATTTGCGCAGTGAAATCTCATTCTCGCGCACAAGTTTGCAACATTCCAAAACACTGCGAAAAAACGAAAACAAAGAGAATCTATTTGAATTAAATGAGCACTTTGTTCGTGTTTTGATAAGATATAATTCTAATAATTCACAAAGTTCGTAATTCATTTAGAACTCTGCTAACTCGGTCTCAAGATATTCATGCTTACTAAAACAAACATTTGCTCAGTGTAAAATTTTCTCAGAGAGAACACTAATCGCAACACCCAATCTTAGTTTTCCGTAACCAAACAAAAGTGCGTTTTCAGAGTACAGTGCACAAACAAAAGCGCGTTTTCAGAGTACAGTGCAATCAACGCCGAAGCCGTCAGAAGACTGCGGCGCTAGCAATGCATGATACTACTGGGAGACAAAAGTAATTGCTTGAATTTGATCATTAAACGCTTGCTACCACCAACCTTTTGTGTGTCCAGTCGCACGTAAATGTCGACCCACTTCCGTGAACTCATCAATCGTTTCTCTCTGGGAAACCTCATCAACATGTTCCATTCCGTTACCTCGTCAGGAACGAGGTCGTTACAGTGCATAAGTGATGTTTGTTCCTCCGCGCATTCAGGTTCGTCTGTGGGAGTATCCACAGGAACAGTCTTCTGAAATTGTTCAAGTGAATCTAACGAAGCGTCTCGCAAATCAGTCCGTGTGCCACCAGCAGCCTGCAGGGCCTGGAGTGTTTCCATGTTGGAAGAACCATCGATGTTGAGTGACGAGGAGTCCTTCGTTGGTGAGGCATAAACGTCCAGTATCGACAACGTGGTCTCTAGTATCGAAGGATTCTGACTTTCTAAGTTAGCAGCTGCTGCAGCATCAGCGCCTTCAGCACTATCCGAGACATGCAGAATTGGGCTATCGCTGAAAGACGGTTGTTCCGAAACTGAAACCGCACTTTGAGTGTTGGAGTCCGGTTTTGACGATGTTGTGAACACATAGTTCACTATGGTGGTCGTGTTTCCCACAGGTGGTACAGAACCATTCGATTCAAGCGTCATGTCTTTGTCACGCCGAACATCTGACAGCGCAGACGACCGAGTGACTTCCCTTACTCGTGACCTTCTCGAAGAGCCAGCGCCTGATCTAGTTTTGGCAGAACACGGTGGAGGGGGCAGCGCAGGAAACGCTGCGGCTGAATTAATGACTGGACGGGCGGTGCTCGCTGGTGCAGTCGCTGCTGTCCGAAACTGCGCCTTTTCGAAAGGGTTTGATTCGCTTGTGCTCGATGCCAATGAGACCGAGTCGCCCACAGGTGAATTGCACCAGAATGGATTAGTCGAAACGACTGACTTTGTGCTGGCTGCAGCTGTGTCGTGACCGGCTTCATTTTGGATGAAAGAGTCTGTAACTGACAAAGCGTCTTGGTCCGAAACAACGTTAAAGGTCGGAGCGGGGCGGTTGTCAGTAACAGGATGATTTACGTTCTTTTTGCGCTTTCGCTTCAAGCTATCGCCTTGTGCAGTCATATCGAAGACGGTTTCCACGTCGGCATCCTCGTTGCTGCTGTCAGCATTTTCGAAATCAGACGCATTCAGTTGTTCGGCCGACTCCGAAAAATCAACGAGGTTGTTTTGAGAACCTTTGTCGGCGCGATTGAAACCCTTGAGGTTGTTTACATCGCTTGACAATCTGAGACATAAGCGAACCGAAAAAATATAGATTCACGAATAAGCTGTTACGCCTGAAGCAACAATAATTTTTCAGTTTATTACATTGTAATGATTTAGGCACATATATATTGTGAGACTACACTAAATGGATTTATCTTGCGTTAATATTGCAGCAAAGCGTTAAAACATTACAGAGTTTTAATAAACCTATTAAATTCACAAAATTTTGATCTGGTGGTATTTCACCTTACAATAGGTTTGTCTACGATGAATGCTGATATTTAACAAGTCATTACATCATCAACAACTTCATGATAAACGCTATGATACACTAACTACTCTCGAATTCATACTGCTTCACGCACTTTAATATACTACCACTAAAACACTTTTTTGGGTTCTAGCTAGCTGACAATTGTAAACATTTCAACCTGTTTTCATTTAAACTGCAGTCGTCATCAAGCCCAAGATCGTCGTGAATCGGATCGCCAACCGAACTGTCACACCTGCTTGCGTTTTCCGATGAACCTGCAGCATCCTCATTAGTAATAAGCGTCCAGTTGGACAAAGGCTTTGCCGGCGACATATCTGTCACCGTTATTGAAACAGACCCCCCAGCTGCGAAAGCAAAAATGATAGTAAGTTTTGGTGAATTCCATCTTTGCCATCAACAAAACTTACTACTTGCACGATAATCAGTGTCGTTTAGACTTTTCGACCGTACGTATCGTTGTTTAGATTTTTCGGAGTTAAAACAAAGAAACAGGGCATGAAGCATGTACAGATCATATGCTGCGACTCGAAATTCTGAGTCACATAGCGGCAGCCAAATAAACGAGTGCCAATCACTGCGCTGGGAACCATATTGCGTTGCTGCAGCAAAAGCAACATACAAAACAAGCGCAGCCTTTCACGTCAGCAACTGATCAATGTAAAAATCAATACAGCGCGCAAGCAATACTTGACATTCAAGATACCGAAAAGCAAGCAGGAAACTTACGGCTGTATATCACAGCTGCACAGTGCATACTACCTGTGAGATCAATTCCACCAAATATTCGCCTAATGAAAAAAACACGTAAACGCAAACACTGTTTCGATGTGTTTAAATCTTTTTCCTGAGATATACGGAATATTTCAGCCAGTTTGGTTGTGTAGCAACAGTTGCAATTTAAAACTTATGAACAGAACTAGCAGAACCAGGGTTGATGTAATTGGACCCACCCAACCCAAAAAAAACACCCGTTTTATTTAAAAAAAAGCCCACTTAAAAAAAACAATAACAATAAAGCCCACCAAACAAACACTCCTTACCTTTCCTTTGAAAAATCTACTATCAAGTAGAAAGTAAAATTGGTTTAAATCAAACAAAACGAACAGCAACGAATTTGAAGAATAATTAGAACAATTCGAGTAAAATTCTACTTGTTATCTTCTGCAGCTCTGTAAAATCGGCATATTTTGAACAATTTTTCTGCCTCCTCTGCACTCAACCTGTTTCTGATGTTGGACCATACCAAACCGTATGTTGAAAAAATACACTCTGGAGATGCTGAACTAGCAGGGCATGCACATAAAAACTGCAGAAGTTATGTGGGAGTGTTTTTTTTCTGTTGCTCTGCACATGCTTGCCAAGCCAAACCACTTGAGTGAACTGACCAACAACACATTGCGACAACAAAGATGGGGTACATTTATTTAGCCTCAGTTTTGAATGCCATAATAGGTATAACAAGTTATTATTGTGTAATTCTTAAATTGGCAATATTGCATGATGCAATAAAAAATATTCAGAATGGGATATTGGTGTTTTTCTCAAAAAAATAACAAAAACCTGTTCTTTTTTAAAAAAACGTGTTTGTTTAAAAAAAACATTTTTTTTTTCAACCCTGAGCAGACCACTTGACTCTACCAAAGGCACAACTTGTAAATTTTGGAAAATGCAACATGAATATCACAATATCCACTGTCAAGGTACTATTTGCAATTTATGGTCGGTTTTGTTAAATATCGCTAATGTTTGAAAGCATCGGCAAAAATTAAGCACATGCTTTCAGTAAATTTAGAGCCAAAGACGCAGTTGACTCACACTGATCACAGTTAATTCTCCCAAACTAATCTCTAGTGAAACGAGCCGGTGCGAATGTGAAATTAAATCGGCCGTTTTCACAAAATTTAGAGGTAAGTAGGGCAGGCCCTGCTATTATCGCTTGTGGTCCAATGGGGTTGTGTTGAGAAAAAGGGGAACATTCGGATGCAGCCAAAACAAGATCCTGAACACATTTCGGACAACAGCTTCGCAGCTTTCGAATAAATCTAAGACATTTTTGTAACATCTGACACCGTTCTGGAGTTGGACAATGGGTTTCATAGCGGGTAAATGGGATGCTTGACACAACAAAGCAACTTGCGATACTTCGCAAGTTAGGAGCCAGTTCACGTTGAGAGCCCGCCAGCGACCGCAAAAATAACGCTCTTCGATAAGTAATATTGAAGCGAGCTTAACCATAGATATCGACTTTTTAACATGGGGGCTTGTTCTTGGAATTGTGGAAGCTTTTGATGAACAACTTTGTTGTGAATTGAATTCTGTACAGTTCTTTCTGTGCATAGCATGACTATTAGAGTTTGTTTTCGAGTGTAGGGAAAATGCCGTCATCGAAATTAAAGTCGCGTTTCGGCGTTGCACTTTATTCTGGTAAATAACAATTGTCTCATTTGTTACCACCTATGACTGGTGCTCTTTTGAAGATACACAGTTACAAATGTGTTCTATGAAAAGAAATGCCAAACGTCAAATGCATTACTGTTTGCAGCTGTAAGTGCAGTGAAATAAAGCCACCCTGTTAAACCGATAACGGTAAATGTTGATTGCTTGCCAACGCAATTGGAAAAATACAACTAACATCAAATGTTTGAGTACAAGGTAAAGCGCAGTGGAAGCCGAAGTGCCACAAAAACTTTTGAGCGTAGCAACTTTTTCCACTAGTCTCTTTATTATCTTGCCAATTATTTCTGGGGACATTTGGACCTCGACGTGACAAACAGAATTCCGCAATTACACACACGTAAGCAGAGATTGCAATGTCACAAGCAAACTGTCTAAGTTTTACTCAGGCCGTCGACTTAAAATGTACTGATGCCACATCGCGCTATTGTACGCTTTTTAATAAGATTTCGACTTTGAGCATTTTCTTGTTGTATCTATGCAATGTACGAATTGGCAGACATGCAAAAACATTGTTTTATTTGATGCGGGCATTACAAAGTTACCAGATGGCAAATATTTTAGTGTCTGATTGGCAAGATGCACAAACGCTGACTTTACGAATGTTTTGTCTAAGAAACTTTGTGCCATCACTGCGAAGTATCAAAAAAGAATTGAAAAACCGTCTTTCACATGAAGTTTATGAACAAATACGATTTTTACAGGTAAGACACATCCATGTTGGCAGTAACATAGCAAACCAAGCAAAAAATCTCTTAATCACATTTGCCAACAAAACGACAATGACAGATACAACAAGTCTGGCGGAACAACCGATAAAACCGGAACACTCAATAGTTTTTTCACCTGTATGACTAGTATTAATTTTGTCTTCATCGTCTGATTCACACGCAAGATGGCGGTAACCACCTTTCTTTTTCTTAGCTGATTTCAGTGACTCAGTTGGTGATGTAGATGGCGGCAACCACAACTCAATGTCAGAAGGAGGCAAGCTTTCTTTAGGAAATTCCGTAAGAACCACGCTGAAACAAAGTAAAACGGTTCGATTGTCCCCCTGTTTAGAGCAATCAAACGAGCTTCAGTTTGAAACTAAACGTATTGGTGATCTTGGTCTAAACCAGGGATCTCCAACCTATGGCCCACAAAACCATTTTATCAATAATGAAAAAATAACATATTTACAAAACGTTTGTTGATTTGGTAGAACGGAACATATCCTGAAACTATTACATTATATAAGATGTCCAGGTGTCAAACTGCTGTGTAATAGCTTGCATGACCTTCTGACAAAAAAGTTTGGAGACCCCTGGTCTGAACAAAAGAAATCATATGCAAAAAAATATTGCAAAGGTATAATTGCATTTGTATTGAAATTTTTTAGCATATCTGACCTGTTTGTATCTGACTCTTTGCCAAGTATGTCCCTTAGGATATGAAATGATGAGCTAGATTGTGTGCTATTTTGATCAGACTCACAAGAAGCAGAAACCATCTGTTCTGCTGGACATTTGTCTGATAAACAAAGAAATGTTATGGAAATGACATAAAATATCAAAAAGCAAAAAATTTTCATTAACACTGAGTATTAAAAATTTGCTAGTATTTCAGCACTGGTAAAACCACCATACCACTACAGTAAGAAGTTCTAAAGTTGAAATAACCAAGTTTATTATTTCCTAATCAGCGAACTCACTCCATGCAATAGGTCTAAACATATCATAGCAAAAGCAATGCAAGCTATAGCTGGACTAGTACATAAATCTCTAACTAGCACATTAATCCAAAGAGCCCATTTCCTTGTTATGGCTAGAAATTGTCTACATTTATTAATGAAAAAGATGTAGTAGCTCACAGCTACAAACACCTTTTATATAGTATTGAGAAGGATCAGGGCTGCTTCACCTCAATCTGAACAATGAATATGTCTTTGCTTTTTTCAAAACTAGACATTGGCAAAGTTGTCCAGTAGTGGGATTTAATCCACCAATGCCAAATGCAAAGCTGACTGTCACCTCGACACTAAAGTTTAACCATTAAGACACTTTGCCATTCATAAAGAAAATGCTACACAAGGCTAGAAACGCATATCAAACCAGATTGCAGATTTTAAAATGCAGATTCATATGAACCTAGTTGCAAAGACCTCTTTTTAACCTAAAGTTTTAGTTAGTGAAAAAAACAAAAAATTTCATATATCCTTACACAGTCGCAACACTTCTCAGTCAAGTCCAACTAACAAGAATGTATCTAGTAATTATCAATATAGCATACCATTAGCTCTGAAACTTTGACGTACTTTGAGTGTGCTGGATTTTTTTCTTAAATCTGCATCATTTTAATGCATGGGAGAGGCTAGACTTGTTAGAGATTTTGAATTATGACTCATACAAGATTGTAACAAGTATGCATTGAGGCCTTAGGAAATCTTAAACAGTAACCAAAAAACGTATAGGTTGAATTGGCTATAATGTCTCATTGAAGACACTTAACCTGAACAGCTAAAGTTCACTGAAAATCCCTGCAGTAAATTTGATACAGACACAATATCACCAAAGTTGCAAGTTTAGCCTTTTTTCAGCCAATTTCTAGTTATTTGGCCAATTTTAAGGGAAGCTAGCCAGTAACATTCTATTTTGCCAATTAAACCATAATGTATTTCAGCAATGCAAATGTGCATGTGTGTATCTTTTTGGTCAAAAGTGGCAAAAACTATCATATGCATAAGGTAAGTTAGGTGAATTCAGAACTTGTTTATTCATTGTACAGCTGGACTACCATAAAACAGAAATTTTGGTGGCTGCACAATTTCTTCTTGTCATGAATTGCAATTATTATCTATTATGATGCTTTATTCCCTTTGGGGGACATCTGTTATATTAGAATTGCCATCACATGAGCTATGAGAGAGATGCCACATGTGCTGTTAGTGCCATAAGTCTTTAAGCCTGCAAGAAATTTGAATATGCTAAAAAAACTTGGAAGTCATGTGGACAGTGTCCAAATGACTATTTATGCATAAAGCAGGGACGCATCTAGGGGGTCTGTTTGGCTGTCATGACAGACCCCTTTGCACCGCAGGTACTCAGCATTAAAGCCGATAATACATCAAACATTGTTACTGCAGGTCTCTAATGCGGGTGTTTTGGGACAGGCATAAGCTTACATTTCCCTTCTAACGTTGCATAGTACTATTACGAAAAACAAAGCTACTGCCTTGTCTAAATAGTGCCTGCGCAGTGACATGGAATAATCCACGTTTTCGAACACACGAAATTGATATTGCGTTGAACGCATGTGTTTCTGAATTTCCTCCTCTGGCAGTGCCAGCTCTCATGCTGTCGGAATCTCGGACACTGCCACGCACACGCAGGAGGAGGAGCTGTTTTGTAATATTTCGCTTCATGGCGAGAGGACAGGCTCCAATCACGATCGTTTCGTTTTGTAGTTTCGGGCTAAATTTTATCTGCTGTTTACACCTACTAGGTTACGACAAAATTACGCAAGTTTAGACTTGCCTCAGGGTCACGCCAAGTAATGCGAGTTCGTTTCCACTGAAACTATATTTTTATAAGCAACTTCTCATATTGGAAGGTGCGACAGCTAGTCTCAAAAATTGTGGCCGTATTATCTGAACAAAATATCAGACAAGCGTCGTATTTTGAAAATAGCCTTTTTAGAATTAAGCAGTTGATGATGTTGTTTGCTGCGCAAGAAGTCCTATATTGATTTCGAGTTTTTCACTTTTACATTACGATGCAAAGTAGTCAGAGCAATTGCAATTCAATCGTTCTTCTCCGCAGTGACATTGCAAGTATATTTATATCAATTTCATCGTGATAGACAGCGCGCTCCACAGACGCAGTTATGCAGCTGGTTGTCAGCATCGATTTTATAAGACTTTAACTACACTTAACATATACGTACGTTTGAATAAACAGCTCTCACTGCTGTACGACTGACATTTGCTGAATGTTTGACAAGCTAAGTATCTTTTCAGCGCCATGTTCGTATGTAGAAACAGCAATTGTGATGTAATAAATGCGCTGTGCCCGAAAGCAATGATAACTTGGAAATATCGTCTGATGTGTTTTGACAATCAGATAAATACCACTATCTATTCCAAATACAGTCAGACCTCATTTGTCCGAACTGCGATTAACCGGAATCCCTGCATTTCACCCGTTCAGTCCATAAACCTCGCTGTCTGACACCGACTCGGAAATCTAGGAACGGATATGTCATATCAATAAAAAAAAAACGCTAAACTGGATTACACCAACTGTTACATAGTTGTTTATTAAATTTTCAATGCACGATGAATGTAACAGTGGCAGACCTTGCAGGATGCAGTTATAGGTCTCTTGCATAGTTTTTATCACATTTAATCTCATTCTGAATGCACACTAGCTTATGTATATGGATCTGCTAATAAACAAAAACAACTATGAGAGTTTCATTTAGTCATGTTTCACATGCAGTCTACATATTTGCTTACATTGACAGTTTGTTTGAGACTACCCTACAGTTTGCTTCTGTTTCCCAATTGAACGTTTGCTTAGGCCAGACCCGTAGCCAGGTCTGAAGGTTTGGGGGGGGCCAAAACATTTTAGATGGTCAAGACTTCTGTTTTTATCATACATATATGTTTATCAAAAATTTTCTTGGCACAACAAAATTTGGAGGGGCACAAACATTTACGGGGGATTGCCCTCGAATACCCCCATGGCTACAGGCCTGATTCCGATTTTTCGGATACCTCGCTAAACCGACATTATTTGACGAAACAAAGTAGTTCGGGATAAACGAGGTCTGACTGTAGTTAGTTGCCCTGATTTGTTCGTAGGCAAGCATCTGCTTACTGTGCATGCAAAAACCTGTGAGCGAATGTTACGTCATAGAGTGGTTTATGGGGACAATTGCAGAGTGGTACGCATATTGCGCACTACTTGGTGTAGCCAGAGGGCTGCGCATCCTAAGGAAGTGTACAGAGAATTTGCGTTAATTAATCAGAGACGAAGTAGCAACTTGGGTTTCCAAACTTTGGCAAAATTGCACAACTCATCGGTCGATTTCTAGTCTTGAGAGAAAATGTAGTTTTATGCTGAAATGTGATATCAAAAGCTGCCCTTCCGCAACAGACCCTTTTTTCCAGGCAAGATGCACCCTTGGCATAAAGGGATCTGTATTACATAGTGTGACCAAAGTGAATATTATGTGCCTTATGTACAGCTGCAAAAGTATTTTTGATACTCTATGCTGATTCATTAAATGTAATTTTGTCAGTAATAAGTACCATTGTGAAATTGCAGAAACAGAAACACCAGTTTTATGGTGATAGCATGAGGATAAATCATGCTGCTTGAAGTTTTTTCACGTGTTTTATGCAACCAATTGAGAATAATGCATTACGCAAGTAAAATCATAGGCAGAACTATATTTAGCTACATTTCTTCAACAATTTAGTCACACAACCAAAACAAAATCTGGAAAACCTGCACATTACCCAAATCCAGTATGTGAACTGTTCTGAGTAGTGACATAATACTGCACGAGTAGGCTCTAGTTCTGGAGCTGTGGGAATGTGGAGCTACCTCTTAGTATTCATTGCTCCCAGGTCTGCTCTGACCTGGAACAGTACCTGCGTGGGTCCCAGCTATGGGAAAATAGTTAGGCCACTCAAGTCTTAAACTTGAGGTTGGGGGTAAGCAAGGGCATGTTCCTTGTAGGAAACATCGCTCCATAAAAACTTTTGGCTGGTCAAAACAAAGGAATGGTCCCTAGTCCCGGGCAAAGATGGGTGCTAAGAATCTCCAGGTTTGCACAACAAATATGTCAGGCTGTACAGCTTGGTGTTAGAATGGGAACATGTTGGGAGTATATGTGAAAGAGGAATGGAGGTTTGTGATGAACTTAGAAAGTGGAAGGTGGATGTCTGTTGCTTGCGGGAGGTGCAATGGAAAGGACAAGGCACCCGGTTTTTAGGCATCAAAGGAAGAAAATACAAAATCTGGTGGTCTGGAAACAATGAAGGCATTGGAGGAGTTTGCCAGGTTGTTTTTACCTTTAGGACCCATGTGAGCCACTTTTTTACCATTGCTTTGCAACTCCTTAACTCGCCTGCCGATTGCTCTAGAGAGCTGTGCAAACACTTAAAGTTTTCTAGACTGTATTTGAAAAAAAAATTGGAAAGTTTTGGATGTTGGGTTTTTTGTGGGTGACATCATAAGTGAGGTAGGTTTTAGGCCATTTTGGCTCAGGTTACCTGGCCCTTGGTACCAACTGTTAGATGGAATATTTGGCTTAAGTTTTTATTGGAAACTAGGCTATAACTGAGTCTTTTGAGCCTTCGATTGGCTTTCTAGCATTTCTGGTTCAAAAGTTATGGCCTAAAAACAACTAAATAATTAATTAATCCCCTACTAAAATACTTACCTAATACTTGATTTTTTACTTTTTAGGCTGTAACTTTAGAACCAGAGGTGCTAGAAAGCTAATCAAAGGCTTTTGCTAGAAAAGCAATAAAAGGCTTTTGAACCAGAAGCACTAGAAAGCCAATCTAAAGCTGCAATTCCATGGGAATTACAGTACCGATTAACCATCGTAGATGTGAACAAGAGGAAATTGAAGAGAGTTATGAAGCAGGAGTCAGTTGTAAAAAGAAGGGTTTGGAAGTTAAAGAATGGTGACATGAGAAAAAGATTTGAAGAAAGGGTTGAGGAGCTAGTAAATTTTGAAGCACCAGATATGTGGGATTCTTATAAGAATGGAGTTGTGAAGGCTTGTGATGAAGTGTGTGGGAGAAAAATGGAAGGCTTTGGTGTCAGTGAGGAAAACCAAGGCAAAATATGAAAAGAGCACATGGAGGTGATCATGAACAACGAGAAAGTTTAGGACCAGATGACTGAAGCTGATGTTGTTTAGGAACCAATTCAGATGGGGAATGAAAAGGAAATTGTAAGAGCAACGCAATATATGAAACATGGAAAGGCATCTGAGCTCTCTGAAATCAATATGGAGATGATAATTGCAAGTGGAGTAGGTATTGCTGTGATGCTGGAACTCTTGTCAACACATCCTAGATGGAAATGACATGCCAGACGAGTGGAAATTGAGTGTTATAGTGCCGTTGTTCAAAGGAAAAGGAGACATGATGAACTGCGGGTCATACAGGGGAGTGAAGATTTTGGAGCATGGTATAAAGCTTGTGGAAAGGGTGCTTGAGAGAAAAATGCAGGCATTGATGAATTTAGATAACATGCAGTTTGGCTTCATGCCAGGATGAGGGACAATGGATGCATTGTTTATTTTGAGAAGGATGCAAGAGCAATACCTAGATAAAAAGAAAAAGTTGTACATGTGTTTTGTCAATTTGGAAAAAGCTTTTGATAGAGTCCCAAGGAGGATGATGGAATGGGCAATGAGAAAGAAAGGTATACCAGATAAAATGGTAAGGGCAATCATGATCCTGCATTAAGGAGCAGAAGTTAAGGTCAGATTGGAAACAAAGCTATCACAGGAATTTCCAGTGAAAGTTGGTGTACACCAGGGATCATTGTTATCACCATTGTTGTTTGCAATTGTGGAGGACAAGTTTATAGAGAGTGCAAGGGAAGGTTTGATGAATGACATTCTATATGCAGATGACTTAGTTTTGATGGCTGAAACAACGGAAGGCCTGAGAGAAAAGTTTGAAAAGTGAAAGGTTGGATTTGAGAGCAAGGGAATGGAGGTTAACCTTGGGAAGGCGAAGATGATGGATAGTGGGTCAGAAGGAGAAATACTCAAGAGTAAGATAGACTTTTGTGGTGTGTGTGGAAAGAGTTACGGCAAACTTGTTGTTGTGCACAAGGTGGATTCATGGATGATGTGCAAAGATGAGGAGGGTGAAACCTAGCATGGCAAGGCATTTCATTTGAGAAAGTTGCAAAAAGGAAACGATGAGATAGTGGGCTAGTCGAAGAGTTATGTGATGGGGCTGAAACTGTAAAAAGGTTCGGATATTTGGGGGATAAGGTGAATGCCAGTGGGGGATGTGAGGCAGCAGTGACGGCCAGAGGAAGAGTTGGTGGGATGAAATTTAGATAATGTGGTGAGTTGCTAAGAGGGCAAAAGTTCCCACTGCAGATAAAAGGAAAAATTATAAAAGTTGTGTGAGATCAGAGCAATGTTGTATGGAAGTGAAACGTGGTGCTTGAGAGAAAATGAAATGGAGATTTTGAGACGAGCTAGGAGAAGTATGGTGAGAGTGATGTGTAGAGTTAAGTTGATGGACAGGAAGAATATGAAGGAACTGATGGGTATGTTATGTTTACAAGATAAGGTGCATAAGTTGGCACAAGCAAATGGGGTATGATGACATGGGCATGTTTCAAGAAGGGATGAGGATGATGTGCTGAGAATGGCAGTGGACTTCAAGATAAATGGACAATGAGGAAGAGGAAAACCATGATAAAAGTGGAGAAGGCAGGTAGAAGAGGAAATTAAGAAAATTGGTATGAGTGAAGAGGATGCTTTAAATCAATTAATATGGAGAGGACCAAAATTTATTGCAAGTCATTAGGTTAATCTGGCCACCTCCATATAGGGGATAATATTGGATTAAAAACATAGACTGCTATTATAGGTACTCATTCAAAATTTTGTGATGTTTATTGTAACCAGTTAGACCTCTGAACTAGAAGTTTGGATTGTACAACTGATCTAAGTAATTTACATGACCTGTGAAAATGGCACAAGTGAGAAATTAAATTTTGTAATTCGGCAATGAATGGACTGTGTCATGACACAAACTTGGAAAACCAGTAAAATACAAAATTTTTCTTAGGCCAAACTGGTTGTATCACTTTTATTTTCACTAGTAACTTACTACATAAAGCATTTGTAAAAATGTTTTGCCGTATGTATTAGCAATCTTCAATAGTTAACACAATCTTTTTCAATTTAATTTGTTCACTTTATTTACAAAACATGCAGTAGCACTTGGAAACAATATAGAACATTAAACTTTAGTCACTTATACATGATTGACACTGATGAACAACTGAAACTCACAACAATATTTTGTAGTCATGCTATTGGCAAAATGCACCTAGCACTCACCAGTACAGTAGTACTACTGCAGTTCAGGAGTTGACAAAAAAACTATATAAAATTATTTACAAATGCAACTGCAAAACTCACGTCATTGAGAACACATAATTTATCAACTTACACTGAATACGCCTATGTCATGATATAGAAGTTTAAAATACCTTTTAAATTTGTTCCAATCGTGGAACGTGCAGGATCTTCTAACTTCATCCATTGAGTTTCACACAAATCCAATTTTCTTGCTGCTGGAACAACCGCCCTAACACTTCCAGAAGAGTCATGGTCCTTCCTTGGTGGTATTGGAGGCACAGTATATGATGCTGATGGTAGTTTGACAGATCCACGAACTCGTGCTCTGGGTTTAAGGCCACTTGAACCAGCACTTGGAGGTGGAAGCCGTACATCAAATTGTTTATGAGGTGACAACAGCCGATCAGGAATAGGTGGTGTGTATTCAGCTGCAACTGGTGAACCTCTGTTCAAATGTTCAGCTAAAACATCATTATCCATGGATAAGAGATCAACATCTTCACTAAGAGAACTTGTTGTGGAACAGTGATAAGCTCTTCGAGTTGGAATTTCAGGAGGCTTCATAGAAGAGGCACCTTGAAATGACTGTGGTGGTGAAAAAGATTGGCTTCTGCTGATTTCACTTTTTTCATCAAAAATGACCCAGTTTTTTGAACATTCTGACTCTTCCATTGTTTTTTGTGGTGAAGCATTGGCAGAAGTATTAACCAAAGGTTTCCTTGCACCAACTGGGTAGTTGACTGCAGGTCTGATCTGTAGCAAAACAACACAACAATACAAATATGAGATGCTTAAACCAAAAGCAAACACTAGCACTGTATCATAAAAGCACTTGCAAAAATAATGAGTACCGTGTGTGGTTTGCTGATATTACAGACAAAACATTACAAATAAACACACAAGTACCATGTCAAAGAAAGTTCAGTATGTGTAGCTCTAACAAATGTGAATAGAAATGCAATCTATGTGAAAACTATGAAGTAATGACATGTTCTAATTTTCAACTAGAGTTTTTTATTCTGTAGACTTCTACAAACATTACTTGCAGCAAATAAATGCTTTATTCATATTAAATTGTTTTAGTTTACATTGAATACTGTAAGGCAGGGGTCACCAAACTACGGCCCGCGGGCCAAATCCGGCCCGCGAAGCCATTTCATCCGGCCCGCGTAGACATTTTGCCAATGAGGAAAAACAA
>Ga0210059_1001289_pt1 | contig 37171 bp, 28 predicted proteins | sample Ectturendosymbi2_FD_188042 | JGI IMG/M metagenome (GOLD analysis project Ga0210059, IMG submission 188042) | Ecteinascidia turbinata endosymbiont from Florida, USA - Sample 2 (SPAdes) (version 2) | ecosystem: Host-associated > Tunicates > Ascidians > Unclassified | place: Key West, Florida... | reverse complement strand
AGCCATGATCATCTCTTGTTGAAGCGCCAAGCTGCTTAAATTGCCAAGTGTGACGCTTACGCACGTTTGTGGCACAAACAGTCACAATTGGTGAGCAAAAGGTCTGCCTGGAGTCGGAGTCGTTAAAATTTTCTACGACTCCGACTCTTCAGGTTGAAAATCCTTCCGACTCCGACTCCACAGCCCTGGTTTCAACGGTGTTTTTCAACTGCAGTGTGCATAAATACATACATACCTTGTTGAGATGGAAGACCGCCGACACCGTTTTCGTGGTGCTGAGCTTTAGCTTCCAAGTCTGGAGGTGTTCACCTAGCATTGTCATGTCCTTGCTCAGCGTTCCTTCCACTGCCTGCCAGTTCCATCAGCATGCATGATTGCTAGGTCGTCAGTATATGCATACTTTCTGGAGATGGTGGTTGACAGGTCAGAGATGTAGATGTTGAACAGTAGGGGCACCAGGACAGATCCCTGTGGGATGCCGTTCTTGAGGCATCGTAACCTGCTCCTTTGGCCATTTCCAGTGGTAAGGGTAAAGCTGCGATTGCCAACCACCTCTATGATCATGTGGACCATGTGTCTATCAGGCGGCAGTCGCAGCAACTTGCAGGTGAGGCCGCGGTGCGATACGGTGTCGTAGGCTGCTGTGAGGTCAACGAATGCAGCTCTGGCCTTTTTAGCTGAAAAGCTATCCTCGATGTCCTGTGTCAACAGGGTGACCTGGTCTACGGCCGGCCTCCCATGTCGGAAGCCCATCTGCTCTTGTGGGAGCAGTGGGTCGATGATTGTTTCGACACGAGCGTAGATGAGTGTCTCGAGGATTTTAAAGGGGACACACAGCGGAGATATAGGATGATAGCTCTTTGGGTCCCCCAATGGCTTCTCTGGCTTAGGGGTCGCAAGTACTAGTGCTCTTCTCCAGATCTTTGGAATTTTGAGTTGGCGCATGCAGGAATTGAGGAAGCCGCAAAACCAAGATTTGAGATCCGACCTGGCATGGAGTATGAACTCTGGGAAGATGGAATCCAATCCCGGAGGCTTTCCTGGCTTCAGGCGTTTGAGGGCAGCAGCAAGCTCCTCCGGCCTGAAGGGTTCAGAGATACTGTGATCCTCAGGTGTTGGAATCTTCCATAGGTCGGACAGCTGTTTGTTGATGAGCCTGGTGGGCTCGCTGTCGCCAGTCTTGTGTGCCCCGTTCTTTATGAGTTGTGAGGCGATGGAATTTGCCGAGACTGGGCACTGGCGAGAAGGGTGTCCAGACCTGCCAGTAAGTTCATTGATTGTTCTCCACGCCTTGCGGCTAGAGTGCAAGAAGTCGATGGAGTTGACAGCTTCCTCCCATCGCTCCTGCTTCAGTTGTAGCCAACCGCTAAGTGAAAGTATTTTGCTCGAGTTTTTATTGGATACAAAGCTAGAATCTGAGTCTTTGGGTCTCTGATGGGCTTTCTAGCGTTTCTTATTAAAAAATTATGGTCTGAAAACAACACATTAATTCACTAATCCCCTAATTTATTTCTTACCTTATGATCCAATTTTTGTTGTTTTTGGGTCATAACTTTTGAACCTGACATGCTAGAAAGCCAATCAAAGGCTCAAAAGACTGATACTCCAGCTTAGTTTCCAATAGAAACTCGACTCAAAAAATTCCCTCTGGTGGTTGGGGCCAAGGCCAGGTAACCTGAGCTAAAATGGCCTGAACTGACCCCACTTATGATGTCACCTGCAAAAAAAACTCCAAAACTTGCCAATTTTTTTAATGTCCAAGCAAGAAGTGTTGCCGCATCTTTTAGGCATTTGAACAGTTCTCTAGCCTGATTGCCTAGTGAGTTATGGAGTTGCAACGTCATGGTAATAAAGTGGCTCATGTGGGTCTTAAAGGTAAATCCACCCGGCTCCATAGTGCTAACATTGAGGGCACATCATTTAACGTAATATTTACCAGAGTCCAATGTAATACTGCGCAAAGTCTAATGCCCTGATCTGAACGTTGTATTGAGTGATTGAGGTTTTTTGTTTTTGTTGCAGGCTGTGAAGACTGAGGTTAATGTTCCTGTTTTAAGAGACTTTGTTGATGCACTTTACCCGACAGCTTTAGAACTTTCTAAGCGAAAGAAGAACCAGCTTGCAATGTATCCGTTGGTCACATGTCTCTTGTGTGTATCGCAAAAGCAGTTTTTTCTCAATAATTGGCATATCTTTTTGGAAAATTGTTTGTCAAATCTGAAGGTATGCTCTTATTACCTGGAAAATAAAATGTATGAAATGTATGAGTCATTTTGTGAAGAGTTTTCTGGGTTTGTTAATTTGTTTGAAATTAATGCAGCAAAGAGATCAGAAGATTTCTCGAGTTGCTTTGGAATCACTGTACAGGTTGCTATGGACTTACACAGTTAGAATAAAATGTGAAAGTAATAAAGCCACTCAGGCCAGACTTCAATCCATCATAAAGACACTGTTTCCTTTTGGATCTCGGAATGTAATTCCAAAAGTAAGTTTTAAGAAATTATTTAACATTCATAACCTGAAACTTGTGAATTAATTTTGAAAATTGTTTTTTGTTTCTGTTGTCTTTGATTTTTGTACGTATGATTTTATTTGAAAAGTATATAAAATTGAAGTAGAATGCATTCTGATTAGTAGAATGCTGTTTTGATGTTGGTCATAATGCTGGGCAATATCAGGGTTGCACCTGGTTTGTCCTGTCTAGGGCTTTGTTGAGAACATTTATTTCAATATTGATTTCAGTGCAAATGTTTATTGAAGTGATTTTGAAGTTTCTTTAGTGCTGCCACTTTTTGATGCATATCAGAAGTTCTGTTTCATCATAATGGACAGGTTCATTTTTCATGAACATGACTGCAGACCAACAGGAAATCGCAAAATGCAGAATTTCTCCTTGACTTTCGTTATTAAAAAAGATTCTGGTGTTTCAGCACAGGACTGCATCAAGTTCACTGTAAACTCCCCTGCAGTCGACGTTCAGGGGGGTGTTAAAAGAAATGTTTTTAAGGACTACCTTTAACTCATCCTCAAGCAAATGCGGGATCTCTTTTGCCAGTTTTTAGGAATTGGCCAGGGACTGAGACGAATGGTGTGTAGTTGCGACAAGGGGCTGGCCACATTTGAACAACTACATACTGATGTGGCAGAAGCAAAGCATGTGCATAGACACCAACAGTGCAACCCACCCCCCCAAACAACGAAGGGGCAGGGATCTGACTGCACAGTATGTGGCTGTGTTTCTACCTCAGCTTTCAGGCTAAGGAGCCATATGTGCCAAATAAAGGAATGTGCTGAGTAGTGTCATTGTTGATCCAATGGACAACAAAGAGAGAGAGAGCATCAGGTGAAAATCAAGGTTGATTTAAATCATTTGATTTATTTGATTTAAATCAAGCAATAAAAAAAAATCAAGCAAGAATCATATGCTGTTGAAGCTTTGTGTGATTTCTATGAAACTTACTTAGCATTCTAATAGGTTTTCACACTTATTAGTATAGAAGGCAAAGAGTTCTTATGATGGCACAAGTTAAAAGCTAGTAAAGTTTCATAAATCATAGCTTCTGTGAAGTCCTTTAGCTCACATTTAGCTTCCTTGTTGTTAACACTTTGGGTACCAGCCCACATATATATACGTGGGAAAAATTATGCACAGCTTACTGGGCCATGTATATATACGTTCTGAACGAAAATCCTGGTTTTATGGCCCTGGGAGCCAAAACAATCTGCTATTATTGTGGCTCAAGTGTTTTTCGGAAACTAGGCTATCATCTGAGTCTTTGGATCCCCTAATCGGCTTTTTAGCTCATCTGGAGCCAAAATTATGGCCCACAAACCAAAAAGTGGATATAAATTCAAATCCCACAAAAGGTAACCTTGATTATTTTGGCTAAAAGCCACAACTCACCAGCTGATTGAGCTAGAGAGCTGTTCAAACCGTCTAGAGACTCAGTAAGTCTTGTAGTTTAGAATAAAATTTTTGTTTAGTTTTGGGCTTAGGGTTTTTGGTTGATGATGTCAGGATGGGGGTAGGTTTTGCAATTTTTTGGATGATGTCATTGGTTGATCCAAGGGGCCAATTTGTTTGGCTCAAAATTTCTTTGGATTTAAGGCTCTAATACGAGTCTTTAAAGACCTTGATCGACTTTCTATCATTTCTGGGGCCAAAGTTATGGCCAAAAAATTCCAAATTTTTTAGGAATGCTGTAGGGATTAGTGGGGATTTGCCTAATTAATTTGTGGCATTTTGGCCATAATTTTGGAACCAGAAATGCTAGAAAGTCCACCAAACCCTCTGAATAACTCATATTATAGCCTAGTTTCCAATAAAAACTCGTCAAAAAAATGGTTCTTGGTGTTGGTGTCCAGAGCCCGATGACATCATCCAAATGTAAACAAAATATGCATAAACACATCATACAAACATCAATAAAAAAACTTGCATCCAAATCTAAAATTATTTTTATTCATTGCAAACTACAACACTTTCCCCATCTTTAGAGGGTTTGATCAACTCTCTAGCTCAATCGGCTGGCAAGTTATGGCTGGGGTGGAATACACCTGAAAGTTAAAACGCCCGGTACCTGTGGATATCGCTGTAGGGAATCCATCCGGTACTCAAAGTGTTAAGGTGGAAGGCTGCCGACACTGTTTTTGTAGTGCTGAACTTTAACTTCCAGGTCTGGAAGTATTCACTTTTGGTTGCCATGTGCTTGATCAGCCCCCCTACCACTGCTTGCCAAAGTCCATCAGCATGCATGATTGTTATATCGTCAGTATATGCATACTTTCTGGAGATGGTGGTTGGCAGGTCAGAGATGTAGATGTTGAAGAGAAGGGGTGCTAGTATCGATCCCTGTGGGACACCATTGTTGAGGTGTCTTAACCTTCCTCACTTGCTGTATCTGGTGGTAAGGGTGAAGCTGTGATTACTAACCATCTCTATGATCATATGGACCATGTGTCTGTCAGGTAGCAATCACAGCAGCTTCCAGGTGAATCCGTGATGCCATGCAGTGTCAAAAGCTGCTGTGAGATAGGCAAACACAACTCCGGGCCATGTTTTTTGCCAAAAAGCCATCCTTGATGTCCTGTGTCAGCAGTGTGACCTGGTCTACAGTCTTACTCTCGTGTCAAAAGCCTGCTTCTTCCTGCAGGAGCAGTGAGTTGATGATTGGTTCGACATGAGCGTAGATGAGGTCGACTGCTTTGACAAGAACGTAGTCCAGCAGGTGCCAGTGTTTGGACTGGGGATGTATCCATGTTGCTTTGTGTTTTTTTTCAGCTGACATATTGTGTTGGTCATAAAGACACCAAAATCTGAACAGAGACTAAGAAGCCTATGACCATTGTTGTTGATGTTACCCCTGGTGTGCTTGCCCAGGACATTTCCTCAGATTGTAGGATCCAAGCCACTCTCACATTGAAATCTCCAAGTATAAGCTTGTCCCTATAGAGTACCTGCATTAATGTGGATCGCTACATCGCATACTTATTGTCAGATCTTAATGTTGGAGCATACGTGCTGGTGAAGGTGGCATGACAATGTTTTTGCAAGAGGGATTCTCAGAGTCATCAGATGTTCGGAGATTGGTATCAGCGATTCAGATAGTTTTTGAAGCAATTTGATGTGATGGCAAACCAACAAACTGGGAATTCGCTGGAAGTCCTTTCCTGAAAAAAGCATAGTTGCTGGCCATCTCATTCAGTGAGCCTGGTCTTGCTCAAAGCTGCAATATCAATGTTGTAATGCAACAGTTCGGAAGCTATAAGGGCAGTTTGTTGGTGGGGATAGTTGGAGTTGTCTTTATTCATCAGGTTCATACATTTCGAAGTAGCAACTTTGATGTGTTTTTGGTAATTGCTTGTGTTGTTGACTGCTGGGAGGGATGCACGAACAGCCATAGTACACTGTTCAGGTCAATAATGGAGCAGACAATTTTTGGGCCACCTTTTCTAAGCCCTTCTCTTGTTGAGGTGAGCAGTGTGGATCATACATAGGGTTGCTCAGTCACCCAGGAAGCTGCTGATGGAGCTTACTGTTCCTGTCCCAAGCTCCCGACCATCTGAACTGAACCGCCTATGTGGGAGTAACAGACTAGAGGCTCCCAGTCTCATCCAAGACCTGCCTCCGACACCTAGATCAGTGGTTCTTACCTTTTTTTCTACCATCCCTCTTTAACTCTTTGGCGTCCACTAGGATTCGGGGATTTTCGGAAAAAAACGCCTAAACGCACGTGGCTTTGCATGGGCACTTCTCCGGTCCGGTATGCTCTACAGACCCGGTAAAAGTCTCAAAAAACACGGCAAGTCTTCTAGTCTGCACTCAAAAATAATTTTTTGCTCGGGGGTTGCGGATTTTTTGTGAGTGACGTCATAAGTGGAGGGCTTTTAGGCCACCTTGGCCCACTTTGCCTGGCCCTGGGCGCCAACCGTTAGGTGGTAATATTTCGCTGAAGTTTTTACTGGAAATTAGGCTACAATCCAAGTCTTTTGATACTTTGGATGACCTGCTGGGGTTTCGGGTTCAAAAGTTGTGATGTAAATTAGTAAAAATATTTGACTAATTAGCTAATTAATTAATTTGTTTATTTTAGATCGTAACTTTTGAACCAGAAACGCTAGAAAGTCGATAAAAGGCTCAAAAGACTCGGACTCGAGCCTAGTTTCGAATGAAAACTTCAGCGAAACACTTTGGCCTAGTGGTTGGTCAGGCAACATGACCCAAAATGACCCTAAAACTACTTCACTTATGACGTCAGTCACAAAAAATCCGCACCCCCCAACCAAAAAATTTTTTTTGAGTGCAATCTACTAGACTGGCCGATCCGTTTGAGCCCTTGAACAGCTCTCTAGCGCAAACGGCGGAGGAGCTAGGGCGTTGGTAAGGCAACCGAAAACTGCTGTTTTTTAGGCTGAAATCGAAGTACGAATATATCGTAGACCGGCTGTCAAAGTGTTAAGTAATTGTCCTTTGTTTCAAGCCCCCCTGACTTTAAATAAGCTATGAAAACAAATCTATTCATTGGTAAATTTTTTGACCGAACTTTCTATGTTGTAGAGCGCGTAAGGGCTTATGCCCAATGGAAATTTATTGACTCCCCCTGGTTAAGTACCACTGTGCTAGATCCTCAGCGCAGGTCTTTTGGGATGAAATGATGAAAAAAAGGGTTGAGCAAGACTTGCATAACTGATGATCGAGGTGAAGGAAAATTTTTGTAGCCTTTGATTACTCTCCTAGCCCCTCAGCATACATGATCAGTGGCACGAGTGGATGAATGGACAAGACAACTGTGCTGCAGAGAGGTTGCAGGAACCTTCTAGTCCTGCTTTTGGGAGCCTGCATTTGTATGGTTCCAACACGTTGCCATCTTGCCTACACAGCTCGTGGGATTTTGGATCGTCATACGCCTGATTTGCCAGGAGACCGGGGTGTGGTGTGAGGTAGAGTGCCGTACTCATAGGCATGGTGCCTGACCAAGGTTCATGCCAACCCCAAGCAGTTGCTCAGATATATCATTGAGTACTCAGATGCGCCACATCGCATAGCAACTTTTGTTCAAAAATGGGGGACAATGTGAAGTTGTTTCTATAGGCACATTTGTATAGGAGAGGCCAAATGTAAGTGATCTGCTTCCTGAAGTAGCAGAAAAGGTGTGGCAATCACTACACCTATAAAGGAGAGGCTGTAGGAACCACTTACACTTTTATCTTGATGGACAATCCACCTCTAACAGGTGTTGAATAGTCTCACGTATTGAATGTCTGTGTTCAGTTGCATCTGGTTTACAGTACATTTATTTGAGAAGTTCGGCTTTGAATGCAGGTATGTTACTAACATATCTGCTTGAAGGCACTTTTTTTCTTGGACACCAATCTGTAACATGCCAAAACAAGTAAAAATGAGTAAGGCTTCACAATGAGTTATGCTACAGTATGACTTGGGTAAAACCAAAATATATATGGATCCCAATGCTTCCTTGCATACGTTAGGAAGTAGACTTAACTTTTGACTTTTGATTGAGATCATCATGGCATTATCAGCATTTGTGATCAATATTCATTGCATATATTTGCCTACTTCTTATATGTGTCCATGTTATCTTCATTCACACGTGAATGCATGGTAAGCCCTTTCAGCACTTTCACTCCCAGTGTGTGTATCTTTATGCAATGGAAATTTCTCACCATATACTGCTCTGTGTATAAATGTGGATTTGACTTTGATTTGATACCGGCTTTTATCCTTTCCTCTTGAAATTTCATACATTTAGGTACGAAAACCATGAAGAGCAATAGCACTTGCTTAGGCTTCAAAATGAAAAGTTTTTATGAAAGTGACATAAATGTGACAACTCCCAAGACCTATCTGGTACCCATGGCAGTTGCTTATGAAAAACCCCGAGAGCGAAACTGTTAACTTCAGTTAGGCATGCTACATCTAATCTGATAACGGTTTCAGCATATATTTTTTGAAGGATACTCCTCAAAGCATTTATGTGAAAATCATTCAGTTCATAGCTCAGGAGAGGTTGGACTTTTCCATGAAAGAAATCATTATGGATTTGTTGGGAATCAGTGGTCTTCAAAGAAGTCCCAAGTTTTTGACACTTCATCCAGAAAGAATGAATATTGGTTAGTTTTCTGTGAATTTTTGTTCATTTGCGATTGTATTTGTTTTTTATAACACAGTAACATATTTCAATCCAGTTAACACCTTGACGGCCGCTCTATGAATATATCGTACCTGGAAATTGGCCTAAAACTAGCAGTTTTCGGTTGCCTTACCAATACCATAGCTCCTGCTGATTTTGCTAGAGAGCTGTTCAAACCCTCAAAAGATTTGGCAAGTCTACTCGTCTGCACTCGAAAAAAAATTTTTGGTTGGGGGTTGCAGATTTTTGTGAGTGACGTCATAAGTGAAGTAGTTTTTGGGCCATTTTGGCTCATGTTACTTGGCCTAGGACCCAACCGCTAGACCAAAGTATTTTGCTGAAGTTTTCATTGGAAACTAGGCTCAAGTCCGAGTCTTTTGAGCTTTTGATCGACTTTCTAGGATTTCTGGTTCAAAAGTTATAATATAAAATAAACAAATTAATTAATTATCTTAAGTAATTAATCAAATATTTTTATTACTTTAAATCATAATTTTTGAACCCGAAACCCCAGCAGGTCATCCAAATTATCAAAAGACTCGGACTGTAGCCTAGTTTCCAATAAAACTTCAGCAAAATACTACCCTCTAACGGTTTGGACCCAGGGTCAGGTGAAGTTGGCCAAGGTGGCTTAGAAGTCCTCAACTTATGACGTCACTCACAAAAAATCCGCAAGCCCCAAGCAAAAAATTATTTTTGAGTGCAGTCTAGAAGACTTGCCGCATCTTTTGAGGGTTTGGACAGCTCTCTAGCGCAATGGCCGGAGGAGCTATGGCGTTGGTAAGGCAACCAAAAACTGCTGGTTTTAGGTTGATTGTTCTCAGGGCTTTCACTGTAAAATTGTGTTTGGTACCTGCAGTTTTTGGGAGTCTGCTGCCACATTTATGTAAGTCTCCTAAAAACAGTTCGTAATTTGTTAAATCCATTATTTTCTTCATAATTTCATATGTATCCCTTCATTAACTTCCAAGATATAATTTATAGTCAAGTATTGAATCAGTCATATCCGTATGTGTCTGGAGACAAATATCTGCTCTGGGAATTCTTTATTTGCTCTGAAAATATGTAGACTTGAAGTAAAATTGTTAAAGTGCTGGCCATGGAGTGTGCTGTGTAACTATATATGAATATGGATAAATGTTCGACTGCTCTGCTCAGGGCTTCGGGCCTTTTTGGTCATAACTGACAGCTTGCAGAAGAAAGATGGTGCTCCTCCGATGCCCTCAACAGTTGGTGTAATGCCCTCTGGAAACACTTTACGTGTAAAAAAAACTTTTTCAACCAAAGTTCTGACTGAAGATGAAGCCAAAACTATTGGTGTGTTTCATTATCATAAACAAGTCCAGAAAGCCTTGAGTTTGATTCTTTCGTCTCTGGATAGTCAGGTGGATATTATGATTCAGTAGCTTGCAATTGATATTATTTATAGTAAACTAGATTTGCTGAACTTAAAAATTCATCGTTTAGGTTGGACAGCGAATGATGATGACTCAAAGAACTTCAGACGTCATTGGTGAAGAAAACAAGCCAAAAATTGAGTTGTTCAGAACTTGCATTGCAGCTATGCCACGGTAAATTGATAATACGATTTTTGGAAATGAAACTAAGGCAAAAACATCAATCCAGTAGTAATTGCTCCAAAACCACTGGCAAAAGGTCATACACTATTGATGTATTTAGTAGTGTATATTTGTTCTTTTAATACCTTCACTGCTGGCAGTTTCGGGTAAAATCACGGTTTTTAGTGTTTTGTAACAACTCCATAATTCACCAGGCGATTGTGCTACAGAGCTATTCAAACCCTCAAAAGACTCGGGGAGTCTTGAAGTCTGCACTGAAAAAAAATTGTTTGGTTTTATTTTGTTTGTGAGTGACGTCATAAGTGGGGTAGGTTTTGGTCATTTTGGCTCAGGTTATCTGGCCCTAGGCCCAAACCACTAGATGGAAGTAGTTTGTGCAATGCAAATTAACCTTTTAGTGTGTGAAAAGAAATTGCTTACAGTGCAGAATACCTAAATGCTTGTTTTCAAGTATGTATTGACACAGCCATGTGGTTGATTTGTGTTTTCTTGTGACTCATCATAGGGTATAGCAATCAACAGTTCCAAAATAAAACTTTACCAAAACCTTTTATGCAACAAAGCCGTTTTTTTAAAGGAAAATATTAGGTGCCTGGTATGGACCTCTGGAGACCCAAAAAATTTCCAGTCTATTTAAGTTGTCACCGCATGATTAGAAAAGGAATCACATATTCTTGACCCCATGGATCAATAGACGCATGCAATGTGTCTTTGGTATTGTGCGTAACAATCCATTATTACTATTTCATAATATTGTTTGCAGTATCCGTTCAGGTAATTCCCTTGATAATCTTCTCTGATTCTAAGGACCCAATTTTCACTTCTAGGGAATCGAATCGGGTGTCTAAAACACCATAAAAAACCCTGAACAAAGCAAATCCTTCCTACTATGAGATCAGGCTAGATGTTCAAATCAACATTAATTTGGAAACCATCTAGCTATGCAACATAATACTTAACAACGAATTTTGAAAAAGTCCTTAAACATGGCTTAACAATAAGAAAACATTTTCAGAGCTGTTTTGCTACTCATTGGGAGTTGCAGCAATGGTTCCCAGGTTGAGTTTCATGCAAATTTTAGTTTTCTTCTGGGAAATATGTAATTTTGTTTTTTTTATCAACATTTTGTCCATCTATTCAAATCTGAGGCAAAATTTGCACTCCAAGTTCATGCTAATTATGATCAGCAACACAATAAAAAATAGTCTTACATAATTGCCCACTTAGCTTGAAATAGATTCGCATAATGACCGACATTGCTTATTTGAAAACATCATCTTTTCTCATTGATATATCTTTATTTGTGATGTTAATGTTTATTTTTCCAACACGTGCTCTGTTGGTCAGGATGAAAACAGGAAGGACTTGCAATTTAAGGAATTGGTTTTAAACAAATTTCTTGAACACATCAGCACCACATCCTGATAGTGTTTCAAAACAAAATTGGTTAGCTAAACTAAACACATCTGCTGCTTTTCTGCTACTTATATTGGTTCATAGAACTTGCTTGATCTGTTCTGCTGAACATAATCTGTTCTTATTATATACCCACTCTTCTCTGCCCTGAGAAGCCAATTCATGATTTCTTGTTTTTCAAGGATGTAGTACATGTGAAATACTGCATATTTTGTGTTTCTTTAGATTAATTCCTTCTGCAATGGGATTTGTGTCTTTATTTGAGCTTCTATCGCGGTTGACGATTCATATTGATGAAGAACTGCGGTCACTTGCATTTTCATCACTGCAGTTATTTGCTTTTGATTTTCCTGGGAGGCGTGAGGACGTTGTCGCCATCTTCATAGATTTCATCATAAAGCAGGTTGTTTTGATTTTCTACCAAAGGTTGCAGAAAACTGTCATTTCATTTATTTTGATTTTAGTCATCAGTTTCCTTTGCTTTCAAAAATCTGCAGTTGCTTATTTACTCCAAACGTGAAAGTTCATAATGGCCTGCTATGTGTTCAAGTTGGCATGCCCATGATTGCACATAGAATAGTGCAATGCCAAAGCAAGCAGTATAGCTCAAGGGCTTTATGAGAATGTTTGCTTTTTGTGATAACCAATAGAAACTGCGTAAACTCAGAAAATATCAAGAAGCTTGTGTGTTTCCTGTAATGGTGTAGTTGCACCAAATTATGTGGAAATGCAAAAAGTGTTATTTGTGTGCAGTGTGCAAAGTCCCGAGCAATTTTTCGCCAAGGTAATATTGGCTACCCAGCAAATTTGGGTGAAATCAGCAGTTTTTTTTCTTGTCAACTACAATAAGTAAATATGCATTTAAAACAAAGATGCATTTGAAGTAAAAGATGATATTCATTTTATGAACACATTATTTGCTGCAAAATTGCTGATGTGAGTGATCTTTTGGTCACTACCTAACTATGCAGCTACGGTAACTGTGCTAGAACACAACTACCTAACTATGCAGCTACAGTAACTGTGCTATTTTCTGCTGTTTCAAAATATCATTGCAAATAGGATTGAACCATGCATAGTGTGCTATTATGATTCTTATTGAAAGGAAAATATATTAGCAGTTTTGGCACTTCTTGCATTTTTTTGCTGCACCAAAAAATTAATATGACCATGAAAACAAATATGTGTAGTGCACTGACATTTAGGTAAATCAGTATGCATTTGCCACTTCTATAGCAAGAAGAGGCTTGTATTTGAATGAAGTCAAATTTCTCTTGAAAAAAATTTAATTGATAAAGGTTGTAGATTGAAGTTATCTTAACAGTTTGAGAGCCGGTCTACGAATGTATCGTACCTGGATTTTGGCCTAAAACCTACAGTTTTCGGTTGCTTTACCAATGCCATAGCTCCTCTGCCGATTGTATTAGAGAGCTGTTCAAACCCTCAAAAGATCTAGTCTGCACTTGAAAAAAAATTTTTTGGTTGGGGTTGCAATGAAAAACAATTGTAAAGTTTTAGATTTTGAATGTTTTGTGGGGGACGTCATAAGTTGGTAGGTTTAGGCCATTTTAGCTCAGGTTACCTGACCCTGGGCCCAACCACTAGAGCAGGGGTTCCTAACCTGGGCTACATGTACGTCTAGGGGCACATTTTTCTATCCGAAGGGGTACATTTAGCACTTTCAGAACCAGTCTACGATATGTTCGTACTTTGATTTTGGCCTAAAAAACAGCAGTTTTCGGTTTCCTTACCAACGCCCTTGCTCCTCCGCCGATTGCGCTAGAGAGCTGTTCAACGGCTCAAATGGATCGGCCAGTCTAGCAGATTGCACCCCCAAAAAATTTTTTTGTTTGGGGGATGCGGGTTATTTGTGACTGATGTCATAAGTGAAGTAGTTTTAGGGTCATTTTGGGTCATGTTGCCTGGCCTAGGGCCCAACCGCTAGGCCAAAGTGTTTCGCAGAAGTTTTCATTGGAAACTAGACTCGAGTCCGAGTCTTTTAGCCTTTGATTGAGTTTCTAGCGTTTCTGGTTCAAAAGTTATGCTCTAAAATAAACAAATTAATTAATTAGCTAATTAGTCAAATATTTTTATTACTTTAGATCATAACTTTGCCCAGCAACATACTGTACATTGGGGAAAACGCTAGTAGTAATATTAAGGTTTTGCTTTTCTGCAAAGTTCTAGAAAATGCTCACTGCACTGCTTGATCCAAAAAGCATAATGTCTGTGTGAATTAAATACATAGCAATGGCTTATCCACGCCTTTAATGTGAAGATGTTCCTGGGTGGTCGAATTGCATTTGCTAGTTCGCTTACAAATAGTTATTTCACTGTCACTTTCTGCGCAATCCAACTTATGGCGTGATCTCCACAACAGAACGACTTCATGTCTCGTAATTCCTAGCAAAAAATCATATGTAGCAATTACATAAATAGCACCATTTACTTCATGTATTAGGCGCACCACATTACAAAGCCTGCTTACGATGTATGAGAAAATCAAAAGGATTTTAAGTGCACCTTACAGTTTGAAAAATACGGTAATGGATTGAATACAGCAATCTGCAGTACCAAAATTTAACTGAAAGTTGTGAAAAATACAAAAATGTGGCAGAATTTTAATACAAGTCTATGTTCATCTCTGGTATGTAGGCTGGCAAAGGTTACTGCTTGTTATGCGTTTCGTGACGCTTCGCATACAACCACTGGGTTAACAAATCTAGCAAACTACTTAGGGCAAGTTTATCTACTCCATTACCTATTGTAGAAATTAAAATCAACAAAATACCTGTCAATTCATAATCTTCGTTCGACCCACAGTGTTTGAATCCCAACCAGTGACAATCTGCTTGGCCTTCATTCGTTTGTGCAGTGAAGCATCACACAGCACTATGTCACAGGGTTCTCACGCAGTATTGAAAGCATTAAAAAAGTGTTGAACTTCAAAATCGGTCTTCAAGACCTTGAAGCAGTATTGAAATTGGCGGAAATATGCATTTAGTATTGAAAAAGAATGGAAATTCTAAATGGAAAGGAAATTTAAAGTGTCTGAGCAGAATTTTACTGGAGGCAAAGCACTTCATTATTTATGCAATGTGTAAAATTGAGTTTTGTGATTAAGAATTTCAAAAAATGAAGAGAAGTAAACATATTGAACTTTTTGAATTTAGTGTTGAAAAGGTATTGAAAAAGTATGGAAAATGATTTTTTAAAATGTGTGGGTACCCTGTATATCAGTTTGATTGCTATGTCCCCAATGGGATTGCATGTGTTTGTACCAACTTTTTTTCAAAACAGAGTCAAAACGACAGCAAGTGATTTGGTTTCAAAGTATCAAATATTGTTTTTATTTTTGGATTCTATTAAAATTGTAATATAGTTCAACCTGCAGAATCACCCCAAATCTGAAAAGTTACAAAATCGCCTCCATAACACATGAAAACACCCCTTGGGGGGTGATTTTGTCCCCGTTGACGACCACTGATTTAAATAGACATACAAAGCAATGCATAAATTTTACAATATAGCACTATATCAGTATTTCAAAATTATACCCATCCTAGTTAACTGCATGTGCGCAGTACTGAGTAACATCCTGCAACGAAAAGCTGCTTGCAACAAGATGAAGTTTTCACAGCAAAACAACGTTCCCATCATCTTGCCCAGAGCAAAAGGAGCAGTCTACGAAAACTTCATCTCATAATAAATACTACGGCCAAAGCAAACGATACAACTGACATCTTGCAAACGTTTCGATAACAACTGTTATCATCTTCAGTGCATAGCAACTTCATCTCAAGTTGTGACTTAAAAAAAATAAGTTTATTTGCTCAGTTGGAGCCACGTTGTGTAACAATAACAAGATACTTACACGTTCTACAATGTACTTACTAGAGAAAAGGGTCTAGCATGGTTCTTTTGTCAAGAAAAAAGTGAAGAACTTTCTAAAATGTGTGTTGGCAGTAAAAGTGTTGATATTTTCCATATGTCAGCTGCATGAAAAGTAGCATTTTTCTGGTACCAACCATGCATACTGCTAGCTTGAGTTGCCTTAAATCTGTTTGGGACAGAAAAGGCTTTTGTTGTTTGATGTTTCAGAAGGATTTCCTGACATATTTCAAACCTGGTTGGATGTTGGTTTAAGCTAAACTAATTTTGAGCCAAAGTCTTAAGTTTGATTTTGTGTTTAGTTATTTCTGTTTAAAGCGGTGGTCTTCAACCTTTTTTGTACAACCGCCCCCTACAGGAACTTGCTTCAAACTCACCATCTACCTATAGTTTTTGTGTTGTCTGAAAATATTCTTTTGTTTTCCAAATAATCTAACGCTAATGAAATATAGACGGGCAATCTAGTTAGAACAAAACCACACCAACAAGTGAAAGGAATGCAAATGTATTTGTAGAATACTGTATTTATTCGAGTATAACGCGCAAAATTGTATACCAAAAAACACCAACGCATTGTTCGGTGCGTGTTATAAACGAGATCTTAGATATTTATGCGTTTACGCTAGAGGGCACATGAGTTCAGGTGTGCATAATAAACAAGTCATACGCAAGAGAACGCGCAGGTACGGTGTATTTTGTATAGCCTGTTTGAGCATAGCGCAGGGGTGAAAAAACCCAGTCGCGCACTCACATTGCACGACTAAAAATTTGGTCAAAAAAAGAACTTCAAGCCTTTGTTACAAAATGGCAGCGTGCCAAAGTTTCACTCCCGCTGTATCTGTGTTGCACGACGTTGGGTAGCTTCGGCAAGCGGCTGCGCTTTTCTAGAATTCGATGAGTCATTGCACAACACATGACCTGGATGTAGAATGCGGCCCTAGTTCTTTGCGTATACCAGAGCTTCTGTCAAATGGGACAGCGCTTCCTAAAACTGGCATGTTGGCATTTCACCACGTGGTATCTGTGGATACAATGCGCTGTAGATGAACTTCCCTGACTCTGCTCCTTGGACCCTATGATGTAATAATAAAAAAAGTTGCAACATAGAGGACGACATCGATGTTGCAACATAAATGTTGTGTTCAGTTTGAGCATTGCCTGTTTCAATTCAGTGTTTCCACTGGGAACAATTGGAAACAATTGTTTGGTGAATCTGATGATGAATCGGATTTGGAAGGGTTTTAAATTGTAAATTTCATTTGGGAATTGTGTTCATACTGGTAGTTTGCTTTACCAGGGTACCGTATGTTGTCAATAAATGTTTTATCATAGCTGCACGCTTTCAACAGCATTTGTTACTTACAATCCTTGGTATGAGCTGAGAAAAAGTGAAAAAAAAACTCATACCAATTTTCAATCAAAAAATTAACAGTGCGTGTTATACCTGAATAAATATGGTAAATGTTGCTCATTTCCAAAATAACTCTTGGTTCCAACTTGGAATTGTGTTTACCCGCAAGCTTTTTCAAAGCTGGTTGCAAGTTGGTCAGCTTACGTTGTATGGTGTTTGCTCGGTTTTGTTCGTGTCAACACGATTGCGATATTAATTACGCGTCTGCGGTATTTGGTAGACACTTTTCTAAGAAAAATACGTCTTGGGAATTGCTAGTAATAATAGCTTCACCTTTACCTGAAGTTCTGAAAACGCTCACTGCACTTAATCCAACAATTTGAACATGCGTGTGCATGAAATGAAGCACAGGCTTCATCGTCGCTTTGGAAGTCGATGAGACGTTCCTGGATGGTGGAATCGTATTCGCTTATGCTAGTTAGCTGGTGAAAAGGAATTTCACCCAGTAACTTCCTATGCTATGTAACTTGTGACCTCCACAACAGAATGACTTAACATTTTGGCACCCGGGTGGTTTCAGGGGTTTTTGGGAAAAAAAACGCCTAAACACACGTGGCTGTGCATGGGAATTTCTCCACTCCTGAACGGATTACGGACCTGGTCGAAGTGTCAAAAGGCACAGCAAGTGTTCTAGTCAGCGTTCAAAAAAAATTTTTTTGCTTGGGGGATGCGGGTTTTTTGTGAGTGACATCATAAGTAGAGGACTTTTAAGCCACCTTGGCCCACTTTGCCTGGCCCTGGGCACCAACCATTAGGTGGTAGTATTTCGCTAAAGTTTTTACTGGAAACTAGGCTATAATCTGAGTCTTTTGATACTTTAGATGGCCTTGGCCTACTGGGGTTTCAGGTTCAAAAGTTATGATCTAATCTCGTATAACTAGTTGACTAATTAGCCAATTAGATAATTAATTTGTTTATTTTAGATCATAAGTTTTGAACCAGAAACGCTAGAAAGTCAATCAAAGGCTCAAAGGACTCGGACTCGAGTCTAGTTTCCAATGAAAACTTCAGCGAAATACTTTGGCCTGGCGGTTGGGTCCTAGGCCAGGCAACATGAGCCAAAATGACTCCAAAACTTCTTTACTTATGATGTCACTCACAAAAATCCGCACCCCCCAACCAAAAAATTGTTTTTTTGAGTGCAATCTACTAGACTGGCCGATCCGTTTGAGCCCTTGAACAGCTCTCTAGCGCAATCAGCTGAGGAACTAGGGGGTTGGTAAGGCAACCGAAAACTGCTGTTTTTTAGGCCGAAATCGAAGTGTGAATATATCATACGCTGGCTATCAAAGTGTTAACAGCAAGCCTCAAACAACAAGTATCAAAAAGCATTTTTCGGACTCCTAATTATTTAGCCAAGATTGGGGTGTTGGGCTTACTCACCAGTTAATCCTTTCCTGGCTTACTGTGCTGTTATATACTCTGTCATAAGTCAGTTGAACACAGTACAGCTATATCCACAGTACAACAAAACACTTGAATTGCCTGAAAAACATGTTTTATAACTGATGTCTAGCTGCGAGTAGTTTTTCTAGCCATTAATTGCTACCTAAATTGTCTTGCAACAGTCATATTTCCAGTATTTTTACAACAGAACAGAATTAGGTGCATTCAACAAAACAAGCTCTAGCTTTGCAGACAGTTGTTTAAGGAAATCTCATGCCTGGTCTTCCATACTTTTGCAACATATCAAGCTTGCCTCCATTGAATACAATGAGGAAAATCAAATAGATTGGTTTTGTTTAGAAATAATATACCGTATTTTCCGGCTAATAAGCCAATTTTCTGGACCTACTTTTGCGACCTAATTTTCTGGGGTCAGCTTATTGGGCGGATATGGGAGCCGCGCTCCGAGTGCTCTCACAGGCGAAGCGAGCCGCGCTCCGGCTGCTCTCACAGGCGCGAGCCACGCTCTGAGTGCTCTCACAAGCAAAGCCTCGTACGAGGACCGTAAGCTTTTGCGCACGACGCAGTTTTGAACTCCCTACCACGCCGTGCCCGCATCTCACCATTGAAATCATCTCCACCATTATAAAGAACATGCGTTGGTGCGTAATGAATGTAACGCATACCTGCCAAAGTTTGTTGCAAAAAGAAGAAAAGGTACCGGTAGTTAGGTAACAAAATTTTCTGATTCGGCTTATTAGGCGATAATATGGAAAAACTCTCATTTTCAGAGCTAAAAACTGGCCTCGGCTTATTCGCCGGGTCGGCTTATTAGCCAGAAACTACGGTAGTTCACACTATTGCCAGGGCATAGATTTATGCAAGTGACAATGTTGGTTTTTTCATGCCAAAGATTTAAAGCAAGCAAAAATAACTAATTTCATAAATTAATACAAAAAAATAAATTGATAGAAGTCTAGTGGAGTAATCCTGATTTTGGCTTTATTATTTTATTTTGGCCAATTATTCTTAGCAACAGTATGAGGCTTTTCTAATACTATTTCTTTGTAAACTTTTGCATAGGACTGAAGATGTGTTTAACATGAAACTAGTTTCCTGGTGAAAATAAATTGCGATTGATTCGCTTGATGTGTGATCCCTGCTATGACTTCACTATTTTGCCAAATGATGGAGGCAAGCTTGAATCGTTGCAGAAGGGCGGAAGACCAGGCAGGAGATTTCCTCAAACAGCTGGCTGCAAAATTAGAGCTTGTTTTGTTGATTCCGATAGATGGAGGCAAATCCTGGCCATTGGAGTTTTCCACCATAGTAGACATCAATTGAAAAAACTTTGAGAAGCAAGGATAGACTTGTGGACTGCTGCTTTAAATCTTTGGCATGGAAAAACTGAACATCGTTACTTGTGTAAATTTGTGCCCTAGCAATAGTGTAAACTTGACTATTTTTAACTAAAGCCAGTCTATTTGATTTTCCTCATTGTTTTCGCTTTAATTTGCAGCCGAATTTGAATTCTGAGTTAACGCTAGATTTTTCAGAATTATTGTGGCCGTCATGGTCTGTTGAAGCCACATGATCGTGACGTGATACAAGAGTACCGTTGTCAAATTAGAGAGCTGTGTACAGCCATTTATTGATTGGCGTTTGGCAGCTTTGTTAACGGTCTAGTGGAGTAATTCTGCTTTTGGCTTTATAAATTTATTTTTGCCAATTATTCTTAGCAACAGTATGAGGTTTTTCTAATATTGTTTCATTGTCAACTTTCAATAGTTGGTGCATTGAAGCATTACACAGCGCAATGTTGTCTTTTGTTGCGTCACCAGTCTGCTGTCATTTGTTTTATTTCCATTGTTATGATCCATGGAGTCGAAAGTGCATAAAACACTTCGGTTCCAAAGTATCAAATAATGATTTTTTGGAATCAATTCCAAATTGTAGTAATTTTAACCTGCAGAAATTTCCCCTCAAATCTTGTAAGTCACAAAATCGCAACACATAAAATCGCTCCATGGCGATTTCACCCACATTGAAGACCATTGGTTTAAAGGATATATTTACAACGAGTATTATGTTCGTTGTGTTGTGGGCACTTATTGAGAATTTTGTTTTTGAAGATCAGTGATGTCCATCCAGTGCTTCTGGACAACTCTTTAAAGCATCTTGTTCAACTAATCACTGGATGGAGAAACAAAATTCTTGGAGAAACATCATATGCAAGGTTTGGAAGCTGTTTTTTTGTACAGTCAATTTGTTTTGTAAAGTGGCAGATGGAGCGAGTATTTCAAAGATCATTTAAATTTTAAACCCAGTCACTACTACCCCACTGGACATGCACAAAGTAGATTTGGGGAGGAAAATACCAACACTGCAGCTGAAACCTCCCTTGCTGTCAAAATACTGAAGGCAAGGAAGGCTGCAGGCTGTGATGAAATCCAACCTGAAGTGCTCAAAGCCTTGAATCGAGAAGTTCTTTGGTTGACCTATGTGTCAAGTGACATGGTGTTCTGGAAGGGCACCAGATGATGGCAAAGTTGGGTGATCATCCCCATACGCAAAAAGGGAGACATGAAAAAATGCATTAACTACTGTGGCATACCTTCTTTCGCCTTGGAATAGTACATGTCAAGTGCCATCAAAAAGATGCTGCGAAATAATCGAACCGAAACTGGATGATACTCAGCGTGGTTTTTGTTCCAACCACAGCATGACAGACTACACACATTTTGTCAACCTCAAAATCATATGACTGGGTTCCTCATGAAATGCTTCGGGGAGTGTTGTGGTAGTACAATGTTGACAGCTGCCTGTTATTGGCCTTCAAATTTGTTTTCGTGTTAGTGGAATTAAATCGCAGCCGTTTACCACATGGGTGTTGGATCCGACCAGAGTGTGTGCTGTCACCACTCCTCTTCATAGTCTATATGAATTTGACTGAGAGTCATAGCCAAGTCAGATAGAGAGTGTCACTCTTGGGAGCTGCAGGATCAACCATTTGCTTTGTGCAGATGATTTGGTTCAGCCTGCATCTTCTGAACAGGGTCTTCAACTTATACTTGATCGGTTTTCTGCTGTGTGCAATCAAACCTGAATAAATATCAACACTGAAAAGTCTGAGGAACTGTGTCTCTCCAGAAACTCAAGTCAGTTTATGCTGCAAGTGAGCAACATTGCACTGCAGAAGTTGAAGTACATTGGGATGTTATTAGCTAGTGATGGAAGAAAAAACAAGGAGATTGATACGCAGATTGATACGCAGATTGCTACAGCAAATGCAGTTCTGTGTGAGCTTTACCAGTCGGTGACAAAACGGCAGCTTTCAAACACTGCAAAGCTGTCGGTTTTAAAATTAGTCTTTGTTCCGATCCTCACCTATGATCATGAATCCTGAGTAATGACTGAAATATCTCAAATACAAGTGGCAGGGTGTCTTTGCAAAGAGTGTGCGATGTGACATTTCGCAACAATGTGCACAGCTGTTAAATTCAAAATGCTTTGAATGTCAAGCCACTTCTCTGAACTGAGACATATCAGGTGTGTTGGTTTGGCCATGTAAAGGGAATGTCCCAAGAAAAATTCACGAGGCAACTCCTGCTGGCTACACTTACGCGAAAGCTACCAAAAGTTTGATCAAGGACCAAGTTGAGTGGTCACATCCCGACCTTGCTTGGTCCCATCTCAGTGTGAAGCCAATACAACTATCTGAGAATGCTGCTAACCATGAGGTAAGTCTAGCCCTCGTAGGGCTCTTGACCCCATGAAAGAAATATGAACATACATTTGTTTTCCACTTGGGCCCAAACGTTGTTAGTTTTGAGCCTGCACATGTTGCATATCGCAGCTGAAAATACCAAAGTTGCCATTACCAGTAGAGAGATACTGTGACCTTTCTCAAGACATAGGCTGGAACAGAGAACATGCTTCATGTTCATACCTGTAATATGAAATGGCTTAGAATCGAAGTACAAAGACGAAGAGTTGTATTTGCAAAATTTTTCTTCGATTGCTTTCCAAATGTTTATAATTTATCATGATGCTTTTGAATGTTGCCTAATGGGCAACTATAGCAAGCTTGTCAATATTTCCTGCTGATGCTTGTCTGCTAAAACTACTTGGAATTCAAGAGCAAACAAGTAAAAGTTACTAAAAGCAAACATATTTGTATATTCAAACATATTTTTACTATTCTTTTGACACTTATCAAATGTTGTGACTTTGCATGGTTCATGTGAAAGAAGAGTGCATTGTGCAGGCTAGCTTATGGCAGAGCACAATGCACTTTGTGATTTTTCTCACTGATGTTGATGCTTGTCTCCTAAAACTCGTTGGAATTCAAGTGCAAACAAACTCAAGTTACAAATCTAAAAATATTTTTGTATTTACAGACTCCATGCAATTTTGAGTATATTGTGTCCGAAGCTATTTTGCACTGTTTCTAGGTCTTTTTCAAGAAGCAACTTTTGGTTCAATAAAAATTAGTAGAAGAATCCTTGTTGGCTGGATGTTTTGCATGAAGACTGGATGTTTTGTTTGTAGTTCAAGTTTCATGGGCATTGAGTGGATGTTTCTGGTGTTGGATCTCTGGTTTGCATAAAAATAAAAAGCCATGATGCTCACCTAATGTCACTGCACTGATGCACTAAAGTGTGGCAGAATCAGAGTGAACTTGCTTCATCAACTCATAATATATGTCTCTCTTTCCGAATGGGTCCCAGCAGTAGTAGTTTATTGGCGATTAGGGATATAATATATTTACACACCCACGAAGACAATATTTTAACTTGCATACAGTATAAACCAGTGCAATTATAGCCTAATACATCAAGTTAAGAAAAGTGGAATCCTTTTGAGATGTTATATGCAACTGCTTCGCAGGGGCAGTTGTCGTCACTAGTGAGTAGCGATTGCATTTGTAATCATATGCATGACGTCACAAATGTTGCTTAATATAGTGCAATTCATTTTTCATACAAGTTTTTTGAAAAATTAATCTGCGCTAAACCAGGCATTGATTGGACTACTGCACCTTAAGTTACAGTAAAACGTTTTCATGCTGCGAAAACTTCCAGAAGTACAATGGGAGTTCATTCGTACACAACACCGGCACGTGATAGCTTCATGTATTGCAAAACTTCCCAGTGATGCTTTTGTTTTGGCTGCGACGGCCGACGCATGCTCCATGATTAATCTTGTCTGTTTGTTTATGAAACCGCACCTGCTAGCATTACTGCATGATAACTGTTGACTTGCTTCGTTGTGCTTTCTTGCGCAAGTTGTCTGTATGCATGAGGAATGTAGCAGTGTTTTGTCAACACCTCCTGAGGCCGATTACGGCTGTTTTGGCTGATGCTGGTGCATGGGTAAAACCCAAATATCGGCCGATCTATCGGCCAGGCCAATATATCGGTCGATCCCTAATTTTTATAAGCGATTAGGCTACTGTGTGTTTGTGTTTTTTCAAGTAACTACTGATGTGGCATTGTGATGTTAAGTTGAATAAGTTTGGATTGTTGTGATGATGTTTTACTTTATGCTACATTAAGAATTGTCATGGACACACAATCTGATATGATTTATATGATGAACGTTTGAACCAAATTTGAGTAGAATGAAAGAAATTCTGGATGTATCTGATTTTTTCTTTTGTTGATTGAAGGGCCACAAGGTTTTTAAAAAGTTCCCGAAGAGCTAAATAATAATTTTAGCTAGTTGTTCTTTCACAAAACAATTTCTAATAAATGATGATTCTGGCGATGGATAACTTGGTTGTTGCTTTAAAGGGTGATGGAGTTAAGTCTAACCTTTAAGAGTCGTGTAGGGACCAAGTTTTTTGTTTTTTTCTCCTATAAGCATAAAATCACCAGGCTATGTGTTGCACTTTTCCAAGCCATGTTGATACAAAGTTGGGGATCAAGGTCTAGAAACCAAGATCTGGGATTCACAAAAATTGTTCTGAGGATATGACTTGCAATAGCGACCAAGTCATGATAATAATTGTTTTTTAAACAATGTTGATTCCTTTGGTAACTTTCTTGAAACGAAGACAACACTACCCCAATGCTATTAATTATTCTGATGCACCATTTTTCATGAAAGACTTTTGGGCCAAATAGAAAAAATGCTTTGGAACATAAGTCTAGACCAATTTTTTTAAGGAAAATGTTAGGTACCAGCTATGGACCTGTAGGGACCAGATTTCTATAATTCTAGAGACCTGATTTTCAATTCAAGGGACCTGAATCAGGTCCATACAACATCTTAAAAACACTGGTCTAGACAATCAAAGCTCTGTAGGCAGTTATGTTTCCTGTTATTTTGGGAATGCCTACTATTAAGTGTGACTGATTTTATTTTCAGTTTGGTGCCTTCATTTACTGAAAAGCAAAACACCTACTCTTCGCTCATCAATCGTGTTGAAGGTTTCTCACTTGTACTGTTGTGTAGCAATCGAAGTGCAACAAGGAAATTGGCTTGTATCCTTTGCAATGAGGTAGGTAAATGCATTCTGTTTTTGTAATAGCCAGTGCAACAGCTTTTGTATACGTTTTAGCATGAGGTATGTGAAAAACTAGTTAGGTTATTGTAACCAACCCACAAAAATTGGATTGACTTAACACTTTCGGTACCTGCTATGTCTAAAGACATAATGAGAAATCCTTCCATCTGACGTGCTGGTGACTCACGGCAAGGATGTCAATCTGGATTAACTCAGCATGACATCTCTGCAACCAAGTTCGTTTCAGCCATCCAGCTTTCTCCTCTGATGGCCATCTTGCCCTTCTCGACGAATACGAGTTTATTTTTCTTCTAGCAAAGTAGCCAACCTAGTAATATTCAGCTATTTCTCACAGTTTTCATACATAAATGTATGACCTTCCAAGATTAAAACTACAACTGTTTTTCCAAATGATTCATACATCATAGATAGACTGTGGCCAGTTTCCAATCGATTTGTAACCTGTGTGTATGCATAAGCAGATTTAGCACAAAAATTTCTGTTAGGTGTAAACAAGCAACCGAGATAAGAAGTGCGTCATCTAACTTTTTGCCTCAATGATATGCCAAACCAGGGATGAAATGGGAGAGATCACTTTGATTCTAACCAATATTAAGATTTTCACTGTGGTGTTTTGCTGTGAACATAGCCACAGGAAACAGGCTGCATGCATAATGTATGTGTTTCCACTAGTCGCCTACAAACGTATCGAAATTGAACATGAGAAAAGCACAACCCAAAGAAATATGAACATACATTTGTTTTCCACTTGGGCCCAAACGTTGTTAGTTTTGAGCCTGCACATGTTGCACATGACAGCTACACATGGTGCATATGGCAGCTGAAAATATTGAAGTTGCCATTAACAGCAGAAAGATACTGTAACCTTTCTCAAGACATAGGCTGGAACAGAGAACATGCTTCATGTTCATACCTGTAATATGAAATGGCTTAGAATCGAAATACAAAGACGAAGAGTTGTATATGCAAACTTTTTCTTCGATTGCTCTCCAAATGTTTATAATTTATCATGATGCTTTTGAATGTTGCCTAATGGGCGAATATAGCAAGCTTGTCAATATTTCCTGCTGATGCTTGTCTGCTAAAACTACTTGGAATTCAAGAGCAAACAAGCAAAAGTTACTAAAAGCAAACGTATTTGTATATTCAAACATATTTTTACTATTCTTCTGACACTTATCAAATGTTGTGACTTTGCATGGTTCATGTGAAAGAAGAGTGCATTGTGCAGGCTAGCTTATGGCAGAGCACAATGCACTTTGTGATTTTTCTCACTGATGTTGATGCTTGTCTCCTAAAACTCGTTGGAATTCAAGTGCAAACAAACTCAAGTTACAAATCTAAAAATATTTTTGTATTTACAGACTCCGTGCAATTTTGAGTATATTGTGTCCGAAGCTATTTTGCACTGTTTCTAGGTCTTTTTCAAAAAGCAACTTTTGGTTCAATAAAAATGAGTAGTAGAAGAATCCTTGTTGGCTGGATGTTTTGCATGAAGACTGGATGTGTTGTATGTAGTTCAAGTTTCATGGGCATTGAGTGGATGTTTCTGGTGTCGGATCTCTGGTTTGCATTCAACTAAAAAGCCATGATGCTCACCTAATTTCACTGCACTGATGCACAAAAGCGTGGCAGAATCAGAGTGAACTTGCTTCATCAACTCATAATATATGTCTCTCTTTCCGAATGGGTCCCAGCAGTAGTAGTTTATTGGCGATTAGGGATGTAATATATTTACATTTCCAAATAAACAGTCTGCCAGGACATCGGAAAAAACTGAACAGTTATCATGTAACAATAAAACATATTTCAGTTAAACAAGTGACACAGTCGAAGAAGGGTCTTTGCAGGATGATGATTTGCACAGTTGCGAAAAGAGTGATTGCAACCGGTTTCACTCGTTGGAGTGCACCAGCTCCGTGAGGAACGGAGCAGGATGGAGAAAGTGTGAACCCAGCCAAAATGAAGCTCCATCTGGGTTACCATAATCCTTTTGTGTCTACACAAACAGAAGCTCAAAAGCAGTTTGTCTAGGGCAGGGGTTCCCAACCTTTTTACGATCTTGTACCACTTGAACACCCCTATTGTCAACGCGTACCACTTCTTCCAGAACAACCAAATTGATCGAATCTTGGTTTACTCAGATGAATAATAATGCACATTGCAATAGCAAGAAAAGACCACAACTAAATTTAATGTGGATTTTGTTTGCCTTCGAATTTGTGGGTGAATGGCATAAATTTGTTAACAACGATTCGAAAGTCATACTGCAACAATACGAATAGGAATAGCAGGCTACAGACAAATTTTTTATTTAGAAACGAAGCCCGATATGTAAACTAGAAAGTTGTGAATCCAGGTTTTTATGAAAAAATGTACATTACTTGCATACCACCTGATAGAAGACCTTCGCGTACCACTAGTGGTACGCGTCCCTACCACAGGTTGGGAACCCCTTGTCAAGGGCAAGTTGAATGGCAACAACAAAGCTGATTGGATATCCAGATGATCATCTGCATGATTGCTGGGAGTAGAAGGTGGTGGGTTGCTCATCTTCAGCACCCTGAAACAACATGAAAACAAAACAGCAGCAACACAGAACAAATGCAAACAAAAGAAAGTCTTATGCATGACTTGATTAACTGACATGGTATAATCGCACAAAAGGTTAAAATTTTTTCTTTTCTGTGCATTTGTTTCTTGGTAATTAGTTACACCGCATAATGTGTTAGACTTTCAAGAACTTTGAAAAGGATGTCTAAATTGCTTTATACTTAGAGATAAGGTGGGCTCGATAACATTTTCTAAATACAAAAGAAGACAACTGCTGCAATGTATTATCACCTGACACCCAAACCTTGGGTTCATGGCACCTGATTCATCTTTTACCATGTTCACTTGAAAATGAGTGTAAGAAATATTTCCCATGGGTGGCTTTCCTAGTTACATGAGTGTGAACTGATGTAACTGGGACAAAGTAACCATCAAACGTTTGTGGAAGCTTGCCATTGTGCAAACAATGCATCAGTTTACCAATTTCAAGGTGATGGATATAATTTATTTTCAACAGATTTGATTGGTGGTAAAGCAGAGTGACATGTGATCTGTAGGAGGCAAAACTTATGGCTTGTATAAGTTCATTACGTAGGACATTTAGACGATTTAGAGAAGTTTTTTGGCACTGGTCCCCATGTACCTTTTTCTAGTGTCTTGTCAAGTAAAAAATTCCAAGGCTCTGTGCTGATTTATCCTATAGGTTGGTTATGTGTTGGTACCAAGACAATTTATCGTCTAGAATTACTCCCAAATACTTTGTGCAATTGGTGTGAGCAATTTGATTGTTTCTAATTTTAGCTGAAAATGATGTTAATGGTATTGGGTCACATTTAATCAGCATGAAGGTGTTTTTTTTAAGTTCAGTGGCAATTTGTTGAATCTTGTCCAGTTATCTACCTGTTTCAGTTCAGCATTTGGTAGCAGGGTTGATTGATTTCAATCAAATTTAAATCAGTGATTTAAATCAAGCAACAAAAATCATGATTTAAATCAAATGATAAAAATCAAAAAAATCATGTCATTTTAGAGCTTTGTGTGATGCCTATGACAAAATTAATTAGCATTCTAATAGGTTTTCACATAGCGTATACAGTATTAGCAGTTTTTTTTAAGGAAAATGTTAGGTACCTGGTATGGATCTGTAGGAACCCGATTTCCTTGAATCTAGGGACCCGATTTTCACTGATTTTAGGGACCCGATGATAATTTTCTCTGATTCTAGGGACCCAAATTGGGTCCCTAAAATGCCTTAAAAAAACTGGTATTAGTGTAAAAGGCAAAGAATTCTTATGATGACACAAGTTAAAATCACTTGAAGTTTTATCAATCACAGCAACTGTGAGGTCACAGATTCTATGTCATTTAACTGCAAAAATGACATGTGGACTGAAATCACTAACCCTTGCAGATTCAGAAGTCAAAACTGTAGAATGCCACAAGTTTCAAAGTGTAGACTGGCATAAAGTGAAAGCTGCATTTAAATTCCATCAGATATGAAGGTTGTTGACTGTAAACATAGTTATAGAACACATTTTTGATTCATGAAACAAATATATTATTATTATAGGTTTTCCACATTTTATGCATGTGTGCCACGAGTGTCAATGAAATTACTAAACTGATCGTTTCAGTATTGGCATTTCAATTGATATTTCATACACTGGCGTTATGAACTTCTTTGCATTAAGAGATGTTGCATTAAGCGCAAAAAATTTTGAATGATAGTTCAGCTATTTCTAGTCAGGGTTGATTGATTTGAATCATTACATTTAAATCAGTGATAAAATCAAGCAAAAAAACACACGCAGTTTTGAAGCTTTCTGTGATTTGTATGACACATTTAATTGGTATTCTAATCGGTTTTACTCATTATGAAAGAGGGCAGAGACTTTTTATGACAACACAACTTATAAAAGCAATTGAAGTTTTATCAATCATAGCAAGTGTGAGGTCAAAGATTCTATGTTAACTAACTGCAAAAATGGTATGTGGACTGAAATCACTAACAATTGCAGACTCAGAAGTCAGAACTGTCAGAATGCCACAAGTTTGAAAGTGTAGGCTGGCATAAAGCAGGCCTGAAGGCAGGTTTTGAGGTTTGAAGGGCAAAATAATCTGTTTGAGGAGAAGATTTTTGTTTTATTACAGTATATGTTTAAAAAAAAATTTTCTGGGCACAACAAATTTCAGTTGGTACAAAAATATTTAGGGTCACTGTCCCTGAATGCCCCCATGGCTATGGCTATGGGCATGGCATAAAGCAAAAGTTAGCTCTAAATTCCAGCAAGTACGAGGTATGTAGGCTGTTGACTGTAGAAATAATAGTTTTAAAACATATTTTTGATTCAAATTCATAATAACACATATAATATAGGTTTTTACCATTTTATGCATTTAAGTTACACTTTTTCAGAAGCTGAACTAGTGAAAGCTGCGTTAAAATAGTCAATTTTAGCAATAGACTTTGCACCAAAGAGGCTGGCAAGCATCTTAACGTGCCACAAGTGTTAATGAAGTTGATGAACTAATGGTTTGGGTATTGTCATTGCAACAAATATATCATTTTGTACACCACTACTGGTGTTATGAACTGATTGGCTTTAAGCGTGATGTATAAATGCAAAGTAAGTTTGAAAGAAAGTTCAGCTGAATTCTAGTTGCTGCACTAGAAGAAACAAAGCACAAAAAATTATATTGAAACAAACTTTTTAAATCCAAAAATTACTATTTGTTTGGTGGCCACCCTCTACACATTAAATAAAAAAAATCATAAAAATAAAAAAAATCTGATTTAAATTAAAAAAATACAATTTAAATCAAAAAAATCCATTTCTTTGATTTTTTCAAAAAAATCATGATTTTTATCAACCCTGTTTGCTAGTGTCTTCAATTGTGAGATGGTGCATGAGTAGTAAGGAACTGGGGATTGAGGGGTCCGACTCTTTTCTTTGTTCGTTTATTTTATCAACTCCTCATCGTTGCCCAAAATTGCACAGGAATTCCCCACCCCTAGGGCCCTTGTCTTTCCAGGGTCCCTCTGTCTTTCCTTGGGCCTCTCCGACTGTCCTCACGTTTAAAGCCTGGAGCTAATGTATGTATTCAATCTGGAATAATTATTCGTTTGTCATCATCAACAGAAAGGGCGATTTTGTTGACTTGCTCTGTGAAGACTTCGTGATGATGACTCCGAATCACGTTCATAGGTCTCAGCTGTTGTCTTCCTGGAAATAAACAATTTTTATAATCGTTTAATGTTATTTCTGTATTTACAACATATTTTTTCACACCTTTACATTTCTTAAATTCATCACCGTCCATATCAAAGGCATATGATTTGGCGCACAGTCCAACTTTCAAAATCAGCAAATATCTTCTTCATTCATTATCATATATTTTGCTTCAGTCGTCCAAACTTTATCAATTTCGTTTTGTAGATGTTTGCAAAATATTTCACCAGTATTTTCATCCTCAGATTTTTTTTGTATACAAAACTGGTTTTTGTTTTTTCTCGTCACAGACAATATTAAAGCAGAATCCAGAGGGTTCATGCTTTTGATACTATTCTGTATATGAATGTTCCGAATTCGGTTTGCAACTTTCGATTGGTTTCGTCAGGCGTTCAAAATCTGCATGAACCACAGTCGGAACATGCATTGAATGCTTAAAGTTTTTAAACTCGAGAATCGAACCCTTTTCTGGCATTCTAAGTTTTACACAGTCATGTTTTTCACAACTTTCTTTGTGCTTGTCCAAAACTTCTTTCGTTGTGAACGAATTGAGACATCTCAGGCAGAAAAAACGTTTTTCTTTATGATTTGACATTTGATGGCTCAAAAGCCTTGATAAATCATTGATTAGAACAAAATGTTTGTCCTCAAGCAACAGAAGATTTACATCATGTTCTGTTTCAACCATTTCTGAAATACATAAAGGAAATATCTTTTTATCTTCATATCCCAAAACATTCACAGAAATTTGAGGATTCTGTCATTCAAATTTCTTTATATCTTTCAGTTTCATTGGAAAACTTATCTCATCAAAATTTGATGTTTCAGCCTGTTTTTCCAATTGCTTTGTAATCCTTTCAGGATGATCTTTGACAGGATTCAACGCCCTTGCAATGCATAATTTAAAGCATTGAACATCCTCATTCCTCCGCTTCTCACTTAAATTTCATATTGATCAACGCTTTCTTTCTTACTTGCTAGAAATTTTGGAAGAGGAATGTAAGTGCCTCCCCTCAAAGGTTTATATTTCACCATGTGAATATCAAGACTCACAATCGAATGAAACGTCCACCCAGATCCATTCATCTGAAAAACTGCACTGTTTTCCAAAATTTGTTCAACTATTTCAGTCCAGAGTTCATCCAAGTTGGTGGTTTCCAAGGCAATCGCTGTTTTGGATTGGAAATTCCGAACTTCAACGATTGAACTCCCATCTGTTGGTGAAACTTTTTCCATCCTTGCTTTCAGAACAAGACTTACCTTTGTCTGGCTCTGGAATTTTTCTTTTTTTTTTTTTGTTACCATCAAAAAACGGCTCGGGGTCAGAGGTTTGATTTGTCGCTTTGATAGTATATTCTTCTACGTACACTTTCAAAGCTGATATTTTGCTTTCTTCAAAGTTTAATTGTTTGTTTTGGATACAAACTCATGAATTTTTTCTTGAGAGCATTCCAAGCACTGTTGATTGTTTTTTTCACAGGCTCTGGAACATATCGTAACAACCAATCAAGCCATCTTCTCATCTGTCGTGTTACCCCTTCTTTTTTTGGTGGGGGAACATATTGTGTTGGTTTAAGTGGTTGTTGACTCATTTCTGGAATGTCATCATCAAGCAAACTTCTTGTGGTACCACTTCCCTTGATTTCTTCATAAACCATCTTTGGAAGACGGTTTCTCAGGAGCGTCTTCAGATCTTCTTTTCGAAGTTTTGAATAACCTCGAATAATATTCCGTTTTGCAACATCTTTCAAATGTTTTGAAGTAACCATTTATTATAAGGTAAAATTTTTATTTAACTTATAAAATTTTATCAAAATCATCAAAAAAATTCTTTCTCCCATGAATGAGGGAAATAATTTTTAGTTTTCCCATAATAGTTGGAAGCTTCTAATAAACTTGGAAAATATTGTATTTCATTTGTTTCAAGCTCAACAACCTCAACTGATTTTCTGGAACGCGGGCGCAATCCTGTTTCCACCCATACCAATCACTCCCTGCATGTCCCCACCCGAAAGTGGCAGCTTCGTATCTGCGTATCCTTTTGTCACTGCGTGGTGATTTTGTTCTGGCGCTCTCAGGTATGAGACAAGGTTCTCATCCATATTTAAATCTTTTGTCATAGTCGACGCAGGGCTATAACGATTCAAAAAATTTTCTTCAATCCACTGTTTCAGAACCACTTCATCTTCATTTTGCGGATTTGAGTTTATATTTCTTATTGAATGCTGGTCCATCCCAATGTTGCCCTGCATAGTGCCCCCTTCAGTTGGTAACCTTTTGCCTGCTACGAAATAAGCATATGCTCGTTTCACCAAGTCATGATCTTCTTCTGGCCATCTCACGTTTTTCACAAAATGACCCTTCATATTAAGATCAATTTTGCTGGCACTTTTCCAGTAGATGTAGCCTTTCATCACTACGGCGCCTTCTTAGGTTGGAGACAATACGTTTTTTAATCCTATTTGATTCATATCGATCAGGCCACCCCTTTTGAAAAATTTTTCATTGACATACTTCTTTCTCACTGCGTCCATTGGACCCTGCGGCAAGCCAAGATTCACAATGCTTTGACCAGACATGTCAATAGCTTGACCTTTTCACAGAAAGTTGCTGTTCACATATTCATGTGAAACTCCGGCCACATTTGTAACATTTTGCCCTGTATTTGGACTTCGTCCGAATTTGTCTACGGTCATTTATTATATCAACAAAATGTGTTGATTATTTACTGCAGCCCTTTTTTCTTTTTGCATCTCTTTCAAAACATAAAGACAAAGATGGCCACAAAAAACTTCTTGCCCCGGTTGAATATGCTCAGTCGGATAGAAGACGTCGCCATCAACGTAGTCATTCAACTCAGTTGGTGGGGGCAATCTGAATGAGTCAAAATACCACTTTTTATCACCATGTTTGAACCACGCGACCCAGTGCGTCCCGTCTGCAGAAGTGTCGTCTAGGTTCATAATTGCGCACTCATTTCGTTTTGGTTTCTTTGGCAAAGTGTCTCTCAAGAAAACACCACGAAAGTTTTTCAAACCAATCTTTTTCACCGCATCTGCAATTTCAAAGTTGCTCAAAGGTTTGTTTGGAAGAACAATATTTTCAACTTGAATCATTTATTCTAAACAAAACTTTCCGATTTTATTGGCTACATCTTATCAATTTCCAAATCCACTGCTTCAAAACTTTTTTATGTTTCAACTTTCTTCCTATATTTTTCTGTTTCAAAAAGGATTTTTTCAAACTCACCTTCAGAAATTTCATTGTTTGACAATGCTTTCGAAACCATGTTTCGAATCGAGTTGATTTGGTTCTCAATCAAAGTTTTTTGCTTCTCATGTTTCTGAATTTTCATGAAAAGGTGTTTTTCAATTACTTCCAGAAAAATTGAGACACTTCCAAAAATCAAGTTTAATCCTTGCAAAATCTTTCCTGAAATGTTGCCTATGATTTCTTGAAACTTATCTAAAAAGCCGACATTCAACAAAAACATACAAAACTGAACAAGTATGAAACAAACATGAAAAAAGTTGATCATACAATGATACTTTTTAACAACTGACTCTTGTTTAATTTTCTCAAAATGGATTTCTTTTTCGATTTCATGTATTTGTTGAAGTCTGTATAAATGAGCCTTATTCATTTTAATTTAATGATTACAAAATCACTTTACATTTTGGTTGATGTGTTGATTCAAATGTTGATTTATTCGTTGGTAAATTTTCTGGTTAATTATTACTTTTTTGCTCCTATTTTGCTCACCGACGGCTTGGTTGATGTGTTGATTTTTGTGCTGGTTGATGTCTTGCGTGACTTTTTGCTCAATTCGTTTTTCCTTTGATTTGCACATGTATTTAATGTCAAAAAATTCACAACACTTTCACAACAACCAGCCGAGAACTAGGATATTTTTCAAAGGACTGTTCGGACCAAGAAGCAAAACCTCACCACTGATGACTTGGCCCCCCTGTTTCAAATACAAACCATCTCCAACCATGCCAAGCCACGCCCCTTTATATGGTTTCAAATACAGCCTGAGAAGCTTTTGTCATTCTGTTCACTTGTAAATTGGTCAAAGCAAGGACATCATCTCCACCACACAAGTCTGCATGTCCAAGACGAATGCTCATGGGGCTCTTTGTATCAACAGCGTGTTTCAATTTTTGCTGTTGATTTTCAGTAAGACATGTTTATTATATGTAATTATGTTTCTCTCAAGTGGTATCTGATTATCAGGTTTTCTCCACAAAGCTTCAATTGCTTTCCGTTTTGGCCTGTGACAACTGTATCCATTTTATTGATTTTATCTAAAATCACTGGAAGATACACAAGGTTTCTCGGGTTCTCAACGATTTTGTAACCAGGTGGCACATTTGGAAAGAAACTGTAAATTGTGTTTTGTGTTCTCCCATTCACATAAGAACCACCAATCACGTCCACATTCACGAGAATTGAATTTATTGATAAGATGTTGACAACATCTTGCAACTTGTGAATACCCTCTTCGTAAACCTGATTTCAAAATCCGAGAACGCTTGAAATTGAATTTCGCGCTCTGAAATCAGCCTGAAAGTCGCCTTGAATTTCCAAGACACTTTTCAAAGTGTTGGTGTTTGCTGTTATTTTAATAGATTCGTCGTTATGCCCATTTCGTTTCATCACAATTTTTATTGTCTCCGCGATATCAATGAGATTGTAACTGCCTTCTGGAATTTGAACTTCAACCCATTGTCTTTGTCGTGTTGAGTCATCCTCGTCGCCTCTCCTGCTGACTTCAACGAAACCGGGAGAATATCTGAAAATGTTGTTTTCATCTGACAGATTTGGAAAACTATAATACGCCTCAAGATTGACCAAAGCCATCTCATACTTTCGATCCAACTCGAGTGGCGGGTTAAAAGTTGTCTTTATTTTTGTCGAATTCTCTGAAACCATAATCTGAGTTGAAGTTTTCGGAGAAGTATTTCTCTCAATTTGTTCAAGAAGTTCAGTGTTCATTCATTAAATAATGTAAAAGTCGTCAAACCCCGATCTGTATTTTCCACAGTTGTTTGGTGAGGTCAGATTAATCACAACAAAATTGTGCAGCTTTGACCACGCCGTTTTACCAAGTTTTTTAACTGCTTTTTCATCATATCTTGAGACACGTGGTTGCTGAATATGTGGTCAATATTCTTTTGGTCTTGAGGAAACAGGCAAAAGAAATTTGCATTTTCTCAAATTGTCTGGCAAGGCAATTTGAAATAATTTTGACTGAAATACAAGCAATCACAATTTGAATGCCTTCCACGAACGTAATAGGCTTCACACTTGTTTTGTTTCTGAAGCAAGAGGTCATCAAATATCAGATATTTATGCTCAGGGAAGATTTCTTTTGGGTCTGGAACATCGTCAGCTGATTTGTAAAAATTGCAATCAATTGGCTCTTTGGAATGAGTCTTTTGATTTTTTGCCAACTCTTCAATCAGCTGGTTTGGTGAAATTTGTTCTCGCAGTATTTCATGTTGAAACGCAAGACTTGTTCACACATCCGAGTGAAAGTTATTTGGTTTTTGATGGTGAGTTGGTGAAAAATGCCGATGATGCTGCTTACGCCAATGCTGACATCATCACGCTAACAAACAATGCCATGATGCATCTTTTCAACAACATAAAATACCAACATTCGGGGCAAGAGATTGAAAGTCTGTTTCACCCTGGGCAGGCAACAATGATGCTTGGACTGTTCAAATTTCCAGATGATTTTCAAAAAAGCACAGGCCTGAACCAACTTTGGTATAAAGATTCAGGCACAACAGCTCATCTTGAAAATAACTCAGGTTTCGGAATTCGACAACAGTATATCATTCAAAAGCCAGATCCGAACGAAACATTTTCATTCAGAGTTCTGCTGAAACACATCTTTGGGTTCTGTGATGACTATGAGAAAGTCGTTTACGGCTTCAAGCATCAACTCACTCTTGTGAGGAAGGGTGATAATGACGCAATTTTCAAAACTGGAGCAGTGCCAGCAGGTCCTGATAACAACCCCCAGCAATTGCAGAACCTGATGACGGAAAGATTGTCTTGACGAAACTTTCTTAGTATATGCCTCATGTGCTTCCAAATGATCAAGAAAAACTTGCGCTATACAAAACAATTGAGTCAAAATCAAGTCTCCCAGTCGGCTACTGAATGATTCAATGCGATTCGATCTCAGTCCTACAAACGAGAAATTTCACCTGGCAATTGTCGGTGAAATCAGCCCCTGAGAAACCTCGCTGGATAATCGTAGCGTTTCAGACAGATAAATCTGGTAACCAGCAACGCAATCCATCAATTTTTGATCACTGTAATCTCACCAACATGTTTGTGATGCTGAATAGTTGGCGATACCCTGAAATTGATTATGATGACACCAACTTTGCACAGCAAAAATTTTCAAGGGTTTATGGGGATGCCGCAGCATTCCGAACAAAGTTTTACAATGTTGAAGAGTTGATTTCTTCCCCAAATATAACCCCAGCAGATTACAAGGAACT
>Ga0210059_1001287_pt1 | contig 37193 bp, 23 predicted proteins | sample Ectturendosymbi2_FD_188042 | JGI IMG/M metagenome (GOLD analysis project Ga0210059, IMG submission 188042) | Ecteinascidia turbinata endosymbiont from Florida, USA - Sample 2 (SPAdes) (version 2) | ecosystem: Host-associated > Tunicates > Ascidians > Unclassified | place: Key West, Florida... | reverse complement strand
GTGCGCCCATACCACGTGTATCATTAGGCTTGTGTTATGACAATTGATGCCTTGTGGCTTCGTTCGCCGATGCGAGTCTTCATCAAAATTTTTATCCGATCACTTCAAAGGTCTGATGCTTTTTACAAATTTTTATTCTACCATTTAACGCTATTGCACGATGATGACCAATTGCAGTAGTTATTGGCACGTTGTCTTGGTGTCTGTTTTTCACCTGCATTACCTATGTGTAGCGATTCAAACCTGTGTGCTTTGTGGCCCTCATGATTTTTGTTTTCTCTTGTAATTCCTATATCACCCCCACCGTGTCGAGGATGTGCGCAAGCCAACACGTAATTTAATTGATGTTACAGAACAAGTAAAATACCAACTGTCAAATCTTGCTTTTAGTTTCGTGTAAACAAACGGTGGTAAGGCTAAATCTAAAACTATCTTGCAAAACATTTGATACCTTTATAATAGGCCTACAATTTACATGCATTTGTGAGCATCCCCATCCTATGATATTAGCCAGTTACTTCAAAACATGAGGTCAAAAAGTCTTCATTTTTCTTCCCACTGCCGGTCTACTATTATATGCTGAGAGAATGTCACAGTAGCTTATTACAGAATCGTGATTCTTACAGACGCGATCATAGACAGAAGCAGCGGCGGATTTAGGGGTGGGCCCATGGGGACCGGGAGCAGGTCTCCCCACCAAAGAAGAGCCCCCACCATGTTCATGTGTTTAGCCATATATACGACATGTGCGTGCCACTTAGGTATTTGTATTAGCGAGGAAATTTCGTTTTAGACGCTATTAATTTATCGGTCGTCCAGACGGCAGTATTTCACTTGTATATTATTAATTTGATATTGTGATGAAACAGCTATTACACTTATTGGTTTCCTGAAAGTCGGTCAGGAATCTGAATCTAGTGAATGTAAGGCCAAGCCACGTAGAACGCATTATCTTACGTCTCTACTCGTTACTGGTAGATTTTGCGTCTGCCTTACTCAGGTTTGCACAGGTCGCATAAGAATAGCATTGTCAAGTAGGGGTACCATACGTCTTCTTTTATTATGATATATTGTATTTACATGCAGTAAGCTGTCCTTACTCAACTGCAACAAGATACGAGTTGGTGGCGTAGCTGAGTTCATGGGAGGGCCTGCAAGTTGTCTAATTGATCTATGTTTTGGTTGAGTTAATTCTCGGCTGGAAAGGCGGGAATGATTTCACATTAATCGTTACATATCCGTGATAAACCTTTTTTCAATATTTCTATGACTTTAGCATTAGAGCGCGGACTTCTGACCCCATTATAGGTAGGTTATTTACTAGCTTTGTTGATGAACTGTGATATGATGATCAGTGTATTCTACATAGCTTAGTGTAGTACTATAGTAATTATAGCTAATCAATGATGCTAAAAAAGAAGAAATTTTCGGAAGTATCCTTTTTTCAGAAAAGGACTAAATTATTTTGAAGCTGAGTGAATTGCATCTGGTTGCATTTACAAAGTTCGCAAAAGAGGGTGAAAAGACTATTGTGACTTTGTGGATATTGAGTACCAAAAACGTATTTCTCACAGCGTAACCAGGTGGCTATCACTTTATCTTAGCTTGCCAAGGATGCTTCAAATGTACCCAGCTTCACATTCATACTTCATGTCTATCGACAAGCCAACTGTTGTTCTGAAACGTTTTTTTTTAGAAATTATCTGATCGAACTCTATTTGAGACATAAAAATATTTGCAATCATTTCTGGTTGCTTTTAATGAGCAAGTTCAGAATATTGAGAAGTCCAAAGCATCCTTTCTTGAGGTTGTAACATTTTTCGGCACAAGGATTCAGTAGAGACAACCAGATGTACATACCAAGCCAAGTTAAATCAGCGCTAAGAAAACTCAGAGACTGTGAGAAGGCAAGATCGTGACTGTGTATTGTTCATATCAGCCGTATCTGTATTGTACAAGTCTTGTGTTGCACATCTGGCTAAATGGATCGCTTTAATTGCTGAATTTAAATGCTTTGACTAGATTCCTCCGGTTGCAAACAACAGAATGGGAAAATGTTGAACCATGTGAGTAGTATGTGCTTGAGAGAACGTTTCTATTAATGAAACTGACCCGTTTGACCAACACCAAAACTTGTTCGAGTTTGTGCAAAAAGAGCATCAACCAAATGCAATTTATTTTAAAATGATTGGGAATGAAATATGGGCAAAATATTTTGCAACTTGCAATACCACTGAATCCTTCAACGAACTGATAAAGATTGCAGTTTTACTTCAGCGTTATCATTACGCTAATGTGGAACGATTTTTTCCTTGGTGCAGCAACAAACCTAAAAGAACGAGAAATCATTCTAATTGAACCGGTTTAGCTGGTGTGCAATTTAAAACATTCTTCATGCAATTACAGTAGTTTCATAATATTGCTAAAAGCGATGTTATATTTTAAATAAATTTAAGGAAACTGGAAAACATTCATGAGCTAAATAGCACAAGTAAATAAGGATTTTAGTTTGTGGGTTTTGAGTGAAAAATCGTCTACACTGGACGTCTTACATCAATGTCTAAAACTTATCATCAGACCAAATTGTTATTTGACTTGTTAAGTATAGATAATACCCTCAAGTAAATGAAAGCCGTAAGTTGTCCTCTCTTTTTGCGCTAAATGTGGCAGTCTTATTTAGCTTATTAATAAATAAGCATGGACAGAAGGGAGATCGTCATCTTAACAAGTCTTGAGCTTATCCAAGTGGTTCTAAAAGACGTAAATAAGCAAAAGAGGCAAAAATGAGAGAGGACGAATTTGCAGCCAAATCAAGAAATATTCAAGTGACTTTTACAGCGGCAGTGAAGTCCAGCGGACACATTGTGCGGTACCTGAAAAAGGACAGAAAAGCGCAGAGCATGTTATGACAGACTTAGTTCTACGTAACCATGAAAATAGACCTAGTTTAACCAGCAGTGTAGTAGCGGAGGAACGTCAAGTTGTATCATCGAATATATGAGATGGCTGACGCTATCACAGGAGCCAGCGATATCGGTCTCTGGGCTCTCTGGCCAGCCAATATCCCGGAAAAATGGCGGAATTATTGGTTGAAATATGAAACAGGTTCTTTTTGACATTGTGGTGAAAAGTCGTTTTTAAAACATGATGTTCCACAACTCAGATAAGACAGAAACTTTCACGGAAATGTACCACACGTCTTATTCGTCACCAGAACCACAATGTTTACAGAAACTGGCTTCACAAACTTGTGTTGAATGTTTCACTTGTAGACTGATGTGCGCAGATACGACTAAATGTGCGCATTTCCTTATTAGAAAAGGAATCTTCGACTGGAAGCACCCTCTTGAGCGCCTGAGCAGCCACGAGAATTCACTTGAACATATAGATGCCACGATTACATTTAGTATCAGATATAATTAAATCACTAGGAAGAATTGATACAGAGCTAGCCAGTCAGGTCAATCAATGCGAACAATATCGAAAATCGCCTCTGCCCGCAACGTTTGGTTTCTGTCGTAGAATTTATTGCTGAGCGAGGACTGAAAAAAAGATGCGATTCTTCTAGCGACTGGTTTTGCAACAGTTTCACAAATCTCTAGTCATTGTCAAGCACCATGTTACATCATAAAGTTTGTTACAGTTGAGTTAACAAATGTGATGTCACAAGATTACGTTATATATATTAATGATATATGGAAATACCAGTGACTTCACCAATCATCCCCTACCTAAACATTCTGTATCCGCACATGGGGCCTCCCACCACTTCTGGGCGCCCGGTCTCCCACCATTTAAATCTGGCGCTGGACACAAGAGCACAAAAAATGGTAAGCCACACAGTAGCGCATTACACAATGGGTCTTGCACATGGCCAACATAGAGAGGAGCAAAACACTTTATCATCACCACAAATGTATTGTCATTCACAAGAGCACAACAAATGGTTATTCATACAGTAGCGCTTAGCAGAATCGATGTTTGCACACGACCAACATTGAGAGGAGCTAAACACTTTAACAGCATTTCTTACTTTTTGTTTGATTGGGTTGTATACATTGCTCACACATTTTTAACTGCACAGAAGCAATACTAATGAAACGCGAACACCGAAACAATTCACCAATAACTACTGCATTAGGTCTCCATCATACAGGAGTGCTAGAACTTGCTTCCACCTTCGGAAGTGAGGCTGTGAGGCTCGTTGCAAAGCAATCAGATGAAAACAAGTTGACGCAAATCATTTACTAATGAAAATAACATGCCAAAAAATAACCCCACTGTCGTAGGCTACGTTTGAAGTTTCTTCAGGTGCTTCGAAATGAAGGTATTCAATTGGAACAATATACTGAGGTCTCGACCGTTTATGCAAAGGAGAATACGGCGTTTTCAAATGCGAATGTTCATCCACGCAAAGAACATTTTTGGTAACAATTTTTTCCTTTCTGCTTTAGTACAATGGAGTCGTACAAGAGCTAATGGAAGTTTTCAAACATTGTGTATTGCTGGGAATTTCTACTTCCTGGGATGCCTCAAGGGCGTGCAAAGCAAGTGTACAATACTGCCAGGTGCAACTGCTTGATTGTACGTCACCTGCCAAGGTCTAGTCTTGTGTGGGTTGTTCATCCATGCACTTTGATGCGTTGCTACCCTTGCTCTAAGTTTTTTTTCTGAAATATAAACAAAATGCTAAGGATTTGAAACAGATAAAGAAGTAACTCCCTTTTTTCAAGTAGAACACACAAACAATTCATTTACACGCTTACACTTTTTCTGTTTCCCAAATGAGCTCTCCCAACGGAAAATATTTGCACTACCTCATTTTTAAACCGACTGTGAGTTCTCCATGAATGCTAATTGAAGCCTAGGTCTTCACGTACAACAACCACTAGTGAAGAATCTGTCGCCAAATCGTAACGCATGATATCAACCTGTGACACAAATCGCATTGCCACTGAAAATGAAATAAAAGCAGTCAACACGCCATCACAACATGAAGCGTTCTTTACTCATAAAGTTAACTTTCAACAAGCAAGTAGGCTATATGAGGTTTCGGTTTGTGTCCACCATATTGACCGCTTTGTTTTGATTATGCGTTTATAATGAAATTATATTAAAATTACGAATGATAAAGACAATGCGTTTAATAATTTTCAACAGTGTGTCGCTGCCATACTCGCGTCCCCCTACCTTCGAATCTTTCACGACCCCAGTTTAAGAGCCCAGGCCTTGGAGAGAATCAAGATATATTTTGAAGACTAGAGGTCGTAGACTACAAGTCGTAGATTAACCCTAGATTATATTTGAATAAGAGCTGATGATGCCTACATCGTAGGCGAAGTATATACTCTGTAAGACCTTAAAGTGTCTGGTTCTTTGCTGAAAAAGGATTTCTTTCCATAGACTGTATCAACCCTAGGACTGAGGTTTTTCTCTTCAAGAATCACCAATGGGGTCAATTGACCCTTGCTTATATGAGTGGGTTTTTCGGACATAGCGCACTAATTGTCGCATCTCTTTCATAAACATAGTGTGACCTTTGTTTGCGGTGATGTCACAATGCGTTCGCTGTTACTTTTTGCGCATACGTGGTGGCAATGCTCTTGCTTGATTTCACTGCCTTGTGGAATTGTGGATCGAAACTGCTCAAATGTTATATTGCGGCAGGGACCGAGTTTGCTAGAAAACTTTGGGGGAACAAACTTTGTGTGATATGCATGTTGTTTTGCATATCACGCAAATATCATATTATTTGTTGGGTTTCGATGACGTCACCATGTTCACTCAAGGGCAGTACAACCTTTTTGTAAAATTGTCAAATTATGGAAATTATACGTTTTGAGAATCATCACTCAACTTCTCCACTGGAGCTGTAGACTCTTATTCCCCACAACAATCGCAAAGGGAAGGCGATCAGGGCAACCTTTGTTGTCACAAAATCCAACAGGTACAAACTTCAACGGCGATTGATTGTCAAACACGGTTTCTGAAATACAGTACAATAGAAGCAACTAAGCGATTCTGCCAAACGCAGCAACAGTAAGGCATCAGGCCGCACTATCGATTAAATCAGTGTGGCAATGACAGGAAAATTAAGACTTGAAAGCGCGCGACTGCGATTTAGATCCGTTCAGAACAATGAAAAGGCGTTTTGCTGCTACTGTTCACAGGTAGGGTTAGGCGGATAGTTATAAAAATCTGTTATCCGGATAACGGATAGATCCGGATATTTGACATTTGTGCTATCCGGTTAACCGGATATTCAAAAGAAGATAAAACGTGGGAAAGTTTTAATGATGAAGTATTGACTCACAGTCACAGCAGTCAAAATAGAAAGACCAGTTACTCATGCACTTTAGCTAACTTTATACAGTACAACGAAAAATACAAATTTGTAATGTTTATTTTTCCTGCAACGGATTTCTAATAAAGGACAACGCATCGATTGTTCAATCGTTTAGGCGGGACTGGAGTTTTTTAGCAAAGAGTCCGCATGCACTGAATGCTCTTTCGGCTTCCACAGAACTGGGCTGGATGGTAAGCAGTGCTTCGCAAAGCACTTGACAACTTTTTTTGGCCAAAAAAGTTTTCAATCCTGCTTTTACGTGCAGAACTGACTGTCAAAGAAGGAACATGCGGTTTTTGTCTTCTTTGCATCAATCTAGATCTTGTGTTTCAGGTTCAAGTGGTTTCTCATAGCTGCTGTTGATCCTCCCTTGCAAGAAATATTAGTTCCACAGATATCACATTTAGCCCTCTAGCCAATTGTTGAACGTTGGAAGTAGACCCCACATGGGTTTCACTTTCGGAACGTTTGAATTCCATTTCAATGTTGTTTTTTTATTTAGACACTAAAAAGTATAGGCCATACACTCGACTCGAAGCGTTTCAAATGAATCTCTTTGGTAATGCCGGTAGGTTTAAAATTTTACTGTCGCATATCAGTTGCTTTGTGATGTAATAGAACAAATTTTACCCGACATTCTAGAGCAGGGGTCAGCAACCTACGGCCCGTGAGTCGGATCCGGCCCGCAGCCCCTTTGCAAACAGTAGCAAATATTTGACCCGCTTAGTGGTATTTCATCTTCTTGCATTGCATGCTAATGAGGAACTACTCATGACAACCCGCACTGTGCTATAAATGTATTTTGGGCTTTCGTTATAACTACGTCCCGCCATACATTGCAAAGTTTATTTTTGGCCCGCGACTAGGAAAATGTTGCCGACCCCTGTTCTAGAGAATACATGGACAGTAAATTGAATAAAGATTTTAACGTCAGAAGGAAGTCACTTATCGCTGTAAGATAACTGTGAGATGATAGGCCGCCCGTGGCTGAGAACAAGGCAATTCAAAGTTGCGCAACGTCATACAAACATGGAAAATCTGTAATAATGGTACTCCTTCATTATCCGGTTAACTGACAAAATGTTATCCAGATATAGGATAGCTGAAAATGCCATGGTTAACGGCCAACCGATATACGGATAGTCCAACCCTATCCACAGGTAATAAACATGAACTCGAAGGCACAGCAGTGAACTTGCATTGGATTCACTTTGAGCTACAGACGTTCAAGACAAATAGGAATAAGCATATATTGCATACCAATTGGTGTGAAATCCACAGCTCAGATCTTTGGTCTTTTCGGTGATCAGAAATACTCTGACGCAGTAAGCAGAATTTGGTTTATACCCGAGAACAGGGTTGCCAGATTTATTTTTTCAAAAAAGGCCAAAACTTCAGTAAAAAGGCCATAAACGGCCAAGAAAATTGCTAAAAAAAGCCAAACACTCAATTAAAAAAGGCTAAAAAAGAGCCAAACCCTTCACTTGATAAAGTCAAATTTATCAAACGATTTGCCTCCTCAAAACTCAAATTCACATAAAAACACATCGTGGATGCTCACAGTGCCTCCACAAACAGCAATTAATTCAAAATTATTTTTAGAATTTGTCGCTTACGACAGGAAAATGCCATAGATTTTTCGTTTTCAAAAACACCTAAATGAAAGCACCTCAAAAATCAACAGTTACTTTGGCATCATCACTCAAATTTTGAAAACTTCGAAAGCAGAGCTTGCAGTTTAATGTAACAAGTTAAAATGAATTCAAATCAGTGTTCCCTCTAAGATAATTCTTCACTAAGCAAACGTTTGTTTTGATGTGCACGCAGCGCATGCAACTTCGAAACCATGCAGACACAAAAACAGTAAAGCATTCGGAACATTAAAAGGGCTATGCCATATGTACAGCCTACAGACCGTATTGAATTTAGAATGATGGATGTGCGCGAGAATAAGATATTACTGTACTATGCAAATTGTCTGTTGGTACTATGCAAATTGTCTGCTGGTACTATGCAAATTGTCTGCTGGTACTATGCAAATTGTCTGCTGGTACTGCACAAAAGCGTAGTTGCGCACCTAAGAGGGAACACTGATTCAAATACAAGTTCTTTTTCATTTTGTAGTATGCATGTATGCGGGATCTCTCATAGTTGAGCGTTCGATAGTGGCTTGTAGCTGCTTTTCGCAGGTACCCTGTAGCTTTTTATCTGAAATGCAGGTTTGCGTTTTTTTGTGATATTGTTTGGACGTAGGTCTGGTCTAGTTTTTGCTGTGCAGCTATCTGCTACATCTTGGCTTGCCAAAAATGAAAGGTACAAAGCACAAGAAGTGCTCACAGCTTTTCACGTTGATAAAGACTCCGGCGAAAGTGAATTTGATGAGCTTAAGCCAAGAATGTGTGAGGTTCACGAATATAGGTTCATAGAAAGCAAGATTTTGTGCAAGAATATTTCTGAAATTTGGGTACTTATATACTTTGGCCGACAGAGGTCAACTAATGAATAGAGATGGTGCCATTTGGTTATGTTATTTTTGGCTACAAGTGGATAAGCAAGTAAAAGAAATATAATCACTACAAGGCTAGGTACAAACCAATTCATTCCTGCACATGTAGACGATGCTAAAGATGTTTCAAGAGATGTGGGACCATAGAACGGTGACCATCTTTCTTAATTCACCATCACTGAAGCTCGTCGACATTGGAATAACGAGTTCTCTTTGAGAAAAGAAGTGTTGGAAGCGTTCTTTGGCCTACGTTTTCTGTGTGGAGTTTTAAAAATAAGGGATGGACTTCCAAGAAATTTGTGGGAGATATTAGGACGACCTGTCTTTCTAGACACGACAGGACTTCAACGCTAATAAGAGTGGTATGGATACAGATGATGAAATGCTCCATGCATGCTCTACTTTGGCAGCATCCCGAAGGTGGTCATTTGTTGTATTGTTCAACCAGTTGGACATTGTGGCACTGGATGCATACACCATTTGCAAATATTTGCAAGTAACAACTAAATAAGGATTTAATTATCAAAGTGGCAGATAAGCTGTGCTCAGCAGAGTGAAACTGTAAAGCATGTAGAGTCCCCATGTATTGCATTTGAAACGCATTCAGGATGGAGATGTTGAGGACATGTCACTCCGAACCAAATTCCGAATTCTGTGTGTAAAAAGTTGTTTTTAAATGTAAGTGGATAGCTCAACATTCTCAGCATAGGGGTCAATTGACCCGTGTGGTAGTTCACCGTTTTTCCATCGTGAAACACTGGTTTTGAAAATAAATTTGTTGTCGACTTGGTGGTTTGCTCAAGACACAAAATTACTAAAAGTTAAAACGTTTGAGGTTCCTAGCTGCAAACACTTTTCTTAAAATTTAAATACATTTGTATGTGCCCTCGGGCAAGTTTCCATCAGATCCATGCAGCATGTGTTAGTAGCTTTACAACACGAAGCAGCATTTATTTACAGTATTTTAACGAAATGTATTTTCATAATGACCCCTGCCCCCGCTTGTTCTTTCTTCTGTACAACCCTGGAGGCTCAACATCTAACACATCGATTTCCCTTGAAAAAAACTGACTGCAAAGAATTTCCAAATTGTTTATTCATTGCGTCATTTACCTCTTTCGCCCAGGCTTGTGATGCATGTCACAAGGTTTAGTGGAAGAAAAGAAAAATATTTTGCCATAACGTATAGCAGTAGTAGTTCCTAAGGTGCGGGCACAAATGAAGAGGAAAAACGTTGAAACAGCCCAGCACCAACCACTGAATTCGCTCAGCTTCACCCATTGATTGGGACAGCACGTTTCATCTAAAGCCATATTTTAAGAGAAGCGAAGATGTACAGTAGTTCGTCTAAAAAAAGTGATTATATGCGCAATGTTCGTGTGTCACTGTTCCACATCGCAATTCTGATGCCTTGTGGCAAGTGTTGCAAAAACCGGAATTACCGACGTATTTGCAAGTACAAGATGTGATAACTAATTTAGTGTTAAAAGTTCAAGTGTAGATAATACTCCAAAGTGGTTATTTGTCTGCGAATCCGGGCACCGAAAGCACCATTTCAAAATCATTTTTAGCAATTACAATCGATTTCACCAATTTTTAAATCACCATTTTTTGCGTTTGATAACCCTTATAGCAGAGTCAGTCAACCAAATCAAATAGAATTACTGTCAATCCTTATTTTACGATAAGCCACAGATTATGAAAAGCAAGCAAACCGAAAAGCCGAAGTAAAAAAAGTTTTCAGTTTTCTATTTTGAGTTTCCACCAAAAGTTTTACTGATGCAAGATTTGGGACTGATGCTACTGGAGAAGAAATGTACTAGCCTTTATATGAAACAAGTTCATGTTCATCAATCAAGGAATTATTCATGCATGCACAAATCGCATGATGATCAAATGTGTTTGATTAAATTATGTATGTTTCGAAAAACATCACTGCTTTTTTGGCTTTCTAGTTCTGGACCACCTTCGAAGCACAGCCACGAAAAGTCACAATGTGAATGATGAGCAAGAAAAAAACATAATTGAAGTAAGGCTATAATTTAGCCACATTAACATGCGTTGTGTAAACACAGCAGCAGTAAATCTTAAATCTCTTGAAGACACTTTTCTTATTTGTGATAAACATTTGAAGCAGTGGCGTAGCGAGCCTAAGTGCTGCCCGGGACCGACCATAAAAGTGCCGCCATTTCCACCCTTCAAATTTGCTTACAAAAATTTTAAATGAAAGAAGATCATGTTTCGCGCTTATTAAAGATATAAGGATTAATAAAAGACCTTCAAAATCGCAATCAAACTCTAACAAACTGAAATGTGTCTTGTTTTCCGTTGTCTATTGTGAGTCTTGCTTTATATGCTTGCCACCATTCTCATCATTAATTTTTCTATTTTTTGCTTTCTTTACATAGGCGTATACGAACCCGACGTGCTTCGTCAAATTTTCTTCCCTCTTGGTTTTTAATTTCCGGTAAGCTCATCGCATGACATTTTAATAGTTTACTCATTCCCGGGGATAAAACGAAAAAATTAAGGGACGTGATGGCGGCATACCTACTTTACAGATGTAAACATTTATGTGTGTTAAAATTTCGAGTAGTATCCCCGTCTTTTAACTGAAAATAGTAGGTTATATAATCAATCTCATAATACGATCTCAGTGATGTAAAGAACGTTTCATTGTTCACTTCACGCTTCATTACTGGTTTAATCCTCGCAGTATGAATGAAAGGCTTCAAACGTAAACTCTGTCGGCACTTCAGCCGAGCCCTCTGTGAGTACGGGACCCATTTCGAAAAAGTATTTTAAACAAGTTTAAAACCGGCTATGCTTGAGAAGCGCTAGCTTGAAATCTTCACCGTGACCTGCGCACTTGGTTTATCTGTTGGGTTGGGCTTCTTCCACCAAACCCACCAAATCCCCGTGTGGCGACGGGACTGGTTACCAACAGACGTCTATTTCGAAAACTGTATTACCAAACCATGCCAGGTGGGACATAGACCTTGGATGCTCAGCAGTGATTACAACGTCTTACGTTCTACAGTTATTGCGATGATCAGCTTTATTCAGTGCAGCCAGCCAGCCACTGCCAAGTACAACCATTTCGATTAGCGCTCTTTTTATTAAAAGCCTTAACCACAATCATACCTAAACATATCGTTTACCCTTGCGTTAGGTTTGAGACTAAGGTTCTTGCCTCAACATCATCAAAATGAGAGCAGCACCTTTCTTAAGCTTTCCTTCTTGAAATAACTTTTTGTATGACTGCCAATGTTTACGTCAGGGGTGTAGTAGGGCGGGAACGCGTGGGAACGGCGTTCCTACACCTTTTTCACGTTTTGCTTTAAAATGAGTTGGGAGCTGTTTCAGAATGGCTATTTTTGATGCGTTCCCACACCTTTTTCTCAGCACTACATTCCTGGTTTAATCGTACCGTGGAACAAAGGAAACTTCACGAATACCATATCGGCTAGATTTTATTCACTCTACTAGAGTTTCAAACTGAAAATCTGAGCTCAAAGTTACCCACGCAAACACATCAAATGCACTACCCGCTTCAAGAACGTCATTTTCCGAAACCATTACGTCATGCAGAAAAACAGCCGTTGTATTGAAACTGAGCAAAGTTATTTTTGCAGAGTTCTTCACTTCAACCGCTAAAACTTAATGTTGATAAGCCCACCTAATAACTGGGCTACAGCTTATGGCATTTATTGAAAATATCTTACTGAACATTAAAAATTAACATGAGATGTGCCATAAATGTTTTTTTATCATTTTAGCGACGGCGATTGGCGGCATGCCAACGCCGGAAATATGTTTCCCACCTGGGCAGTTGAGGTGAACGATCTTTACCAAGAAGCGCTACAGCGATTCACTCAGTGGCCGTGGATCGAACATCCAACCTTCCAGTTGAGAGGCAGGCACTCTACCACTCGATATCGTCGCCCCAGCGAAATATTCGTCGTCAATGCCTTGGTGTCACGTGATGTTATGATGTGCAGTTGAGGCGTTACTGAGGAACCAACAATAGGAGAAAAATGGTTAAGCTAGCCTCGAATATTTACTGTGATTTCATGCGGGGCCTTTTTCATCAGATTTTGAGAGGAGGGGCAATATAAACCGCAAAAACGGAGCCCAATGTTTGCTAGTCTGCAGTCGAATGCCATCTCTTTCCTTTGTTCAAAAGACTTTTGACTGAGATGGCTGAAATGGCTTTGTCTGGAGAGGAAGGTGTAAGGGCTGGGGCACAATTGGCCCCCGAGTAGGCAGGAACGTAACTAGGAGGGCGAAGCCTCCCTTAGAAAATGGTGTTGGACGTGGTTTAAAACTATTGGACATAGTTTAAAAAAATTGGGCCCCTCTTAGAAAACTCTTTGCTCCCTGCAGTGTCCCAAGCTGGTTACGGGCCTGCAAGTTTATTGAAAAAGCCCCTATTTCAGGACAAACATTGGGGCACTTTAGCACATTGGATTTGACCCAGACGTTTGAGTAAATATTTTATCAATTCACTCACTCCACAGGCACATGTCGTGTTCTTTCAGGCTAGGCTAGCAGTCTAGGGCTTCTAAACACGAAAAGTGAAAAGCCATAGAACATTTAAAAATGTATTTAAAATAATAACGAAAAGATAGAACTTTTAAACTCCTTTCAAAAATTAATTTTTCATCAGCAAAGTGCCGCCCCCCTAAAAGTGCCGTACACGGCCCGCGCCTCCCCCCCTTGCTACGCCACCGGTTTGAAGTGTTACCTGCTTTCGGGAATGTCTATGTGAAGGTTGTTCTATGGAGTGACTGATTCGGTGTACATCTGCTGTGCATGCAGTCTTTTGGATGATTATCTGATAGCCCGTTATTGAATAGGGATATCTCTCCCTGAACAGGTTTTCTTTCCAAAATCTAGTCAACGATGGAGTAGCCTACAGTTAAATAAAAAGAGGGTATGTAATCGGCTATTGCCTACAGTTAGACTCTGTCAAGCTCAAGAGTTTATCATCCGTGTATGTCATTAAGTTAAGCAAACACAAGTGAGGTAAAACCAAGGAAGTGTGCATTTAGTCACATAAATCTGAATGAAAAAATCAGGTGCTACTACTTCAAAGACTTCAAATTATGAAGTGATGTTTGGCAAGGCGTTTACAAGTAACGAATCACCAAGCGCAAACCAAGGAAAAAGTTAAGATGTCGGAAAGTTTGAACATTTGGGCCAAAGGAAGACTTTAAGAATTGCTATATTTGCTCCGAGACAAAGTCTTTTTGGTCTCAGAATAATTTGAACGGACTCTGTGATGAGTGACGATGTATGTTTTTTTATTGCTGAAAGTCTCTCAGTTACCTGGCATGTTATGAAAAATTTGGCGACCTCTGTTTTGTGTCTATTGCCGTTTCGGATGAACGGAAGTGAAGCCAATTAGGAGCCCCTAACTCGCTAGTCATTCTGGATCATTAACAAAATCTTGTATCCAGTATAAACTGCGTTATCAACTGTTTAGCTTTGAAATGGATTTGGCATATTGGCTGGATATTTTGCCAATACACAGTGACTGAAGAAGGAGAAATTGATTTGGTCATCACAGGTTTTCTTGCAAAGCTATGTTCAAGACGGTCTTTCAAGAAAACTGGACGTCGTCACAAAGGCAAGATGGGAATTTGTTAGTTTATCGGCATTTATTCTGCCTATATGTGTTATCTTCTTCTTTTGAGCGAGTTGTTGAAACCACTGCTTAGCCACACTAGATCTCGGTGCAGGTGTTGAGCAGCCGCTGGATTGTTTCATCGTCCAGAATCGTCAGGCCATGCAGTCCATGGGGAGGTCGATGGATTGGATGTTGGTGGACAACATGGTCGACGGTTTGTTCTTCTGCGCCACACTCGCAGGCCGCTGAGGAGGCCGTGCCCCATTTGTACAAGAAGGAGCGGAAACGCCCGACACCAGTGCGGAGGCGGTTAAGCCAGATCCAGGCTCTTCTTGGGAGGGTCATTCCGTTGGTGTGCCGGTGTCGTGGATGCCAATGCGGAGCCTTGTGGGTCTTTCCGACCACTCCGCATTCCATTGGTGATCCGCCCACTGCGCCGTATGTATGTTGTTGTTGTCAGATGAACTGATGAGATGTTGTGCGGCGGGTAGAAATGGGTGTCTCGATTTGAGGCGCCGTGCCTTTGCAATCGATGGACAGGTCAGCGCTGTGTGGAGAAAATGTGCAGGCTCCATGGCACGGCGTGCTAGAGACAGCGTGGCTCCATTGCGACGAAGCTCAGCAGGTTGGATGCCTGCGAGGATTGGAAGGTTGTCCGCTGGTATAGGACGCAGCAGGCATCCAGTCACAATTCGTAAGGCGTCGTTGATGGCGGGGTGGATGAGGTGGGTATGAGCATTGCGGGACCAGACAGGCGCGCAGTACTCTGCGGTTGAGTGCACCAAGTCTAGGGTGGCTATTTGCAGAGTTGTTGCTCCAGCACCCCAACCGGAGCGAGCAAGCCGCCTCAAGAGAGCGACGCGTGATGTCAGCTTCTTGCGAAGTGACGCAAGGTGTCGGCGATACATGAGCGACCTGTCCAACGTTACTCCGAGGTATTAAGGCTTGTGTGCTCTTTAATGCAATGAGTCAGTGTATTATTACTGCATAATATTGATGGCTTTCACAGCTATACTTTTGTTTATAAGATGTGGATAAAATTAGGCAAAACCCCAATGAATGGTTACGAATGAATTGGAAGGACTGCCACTGGCAAATAGGTAGAACATTAACGAGGTACAAACGACACCTTATAAGTAAGATTTGTATAGTCTTAATTTGATGTGATGTCGACATAGCACCTCTTTCCGAAGGGTAAAAATCAAATTTTTTCTTGATGAACGTTTAGGTTTTCTTGATTTATCAGGTTTAGTAAGCTACTGTAGTTTGTTGACGTAAAGCATGACTAAGGTTCAACTGCCATAGTTAATCATTCACACAATGTCTGAGTAACTCGAGCTTGAGTAACATCATCGGCAGGTACAGGCGCGCCATAACGTTACTGCCATGGTCAAATCTTAGTGATGGAGAACTACTACCTGTAATTTAGAGTTTCGGGAGATTCAGAATTTTTTACCGGAATTGAGACTTCAAAAACACTCAGTGAATCAAAAATTCAACTCATTAATTTGTTAGTATGGTGAACCACAGAGATATGCTACATTTATAGCGCGCAATCCCCATATGCGAAGTGTAGTTTGTTCAATGTATCAATGGCAAGCAAATTATCAATAAGCGGTTATGTAGTATATGCAATGGTGCACACAGACTGAAACTTAGTTCACATCGACCAGGAACTAACGAAACAAAGCCGCAAAAGCGGTTATGGAATTTTCAGCTTCTAAAGAAGCAAATATTCGGTTTGCTATAACGCAGCATTTGTCCGTTTGTTGTAAGTTGAATGTTGGAAGTGCGTTGCTTTAAGCCAAACGCAGCTCAAGATGATGGAAGAAAACTGCGAAACCAAATCTCAAGTCAGGTTTCAGTAGAGTGAATTTCTCACCAGTCAGACCGAGATACTTTGTTTGAGATCACTTTCCGTTTAGAAAATTTAAGTCAGGCGTAATGCAATCGTTGCGTGATTAATCTTTCGATATAGAATGGTAAACAACTTGTTCCGGAAGCTTCAGCGAAGAAACAAGTCACGCTGCTGGTCAAGTATTGTCCTGGGCAAATATAACAACTGATTACCTGTTCATAAAGTGGTCTCATTATAATCGAGTGCAACTTGCATCACACGTCGTGTGAGGCAATGTGTTGGTGCAACCTACTTCAAAGAACTTGCTTAGTGAATTACTTCACGTCAGTACAGATGAATTGACGGACACTTTGAAGGTTTGATCAGTTTAGGGTAGCAAAGACTACGCTACTTGAAACTGTCGTTTTTGATTGACTTGATATGTTGAGTGACAATTGATTTGGAAATGGTATTTGTAGAAGTGTAATATTATGGTATTGACTTTCCAGTATTCTTTCTGTAAGTGCATACATTGGAATAATACACACAGTTTAAAAATAAGTTATTATACAACATATAATTGACAAACAAAACCTACTCTTGATGAGGTTTCAACCAGGGACGCTGAAGATAGCCTTTAGGCAATGATAGAATTCGTCGAAGCCATTAGGACTTTAATATGCGAGATATAAGACCCAAGATTGAGATTTATGGTTCCTTCTTGAAATGAATTCTCTGAGCGTTCAGAGCACACATTCCGCCACGCAAGTCATAACTTCGCTTGTGCGCATTTTCAAACCCGAGGACGCATACTGCGAAATTGCGACAGCGCAATTAACGTTCGCTGATAATCAGGATAGGGCTAGGGCTAGCTATCCATTTCTAGTGGCGTGCGACCAAACCCATTTTCTCCCAGAATAGGAGGCAGCGATCTTTTATAGCGAGTTCACCACAAGCATTAAAGTTACATTAGGGTTTTCCGGTTACCCTTCAGGTAGTGATCGGACTGGGACAGGATTTTTCGCCGGGGGCGGGTATAAGGATTTGCCCCGGCCGGGGCGGGGCAAGTTCTGCATGATCCTGTAACAACTCTGGCAAGAATGAAGAGTTAGGCATCACTAACAGAATAAAAACAAACCACTAAAAGTTTGAGTAACAACTCCAGAGAAAACACAAAAATAGGCAGTTCAAATCTAATGAACTCTAACTACGACAAAAGGGAATAGCAAACAATATTTTTGCTCTTGTCAAACCTATAACATCTCGACACTCATGCATAATGAAGTCGCAGTAAGCTTTCATTCATTCTGATCACTCAGACATTGACGCTTCTTGCTTCTGACTGCGAAGCGTAAACAATGCAAAAGAAAATATTACCCGCGTTTCTGCAACTATGCTCACAAATTAACATTGCTTTACATGACCTAGCCTGCATGACCTGGCGATGACAATGATCAGACGTGGCACGTTCCTCTGCCCTTCACTTGTTACTAATGCTATCGTTCTTGTGGAAAGTTTGCGGCGAGAAATGTACGCGTCCGTCACAGATTACTTGTTGCATAACGGTGCCTTGAATCGTGATAAACGCCGTTACAATCGCGACAAAATTAATGTTCCCGAGTAAGATCTCCAATCTGAGTTGATCGCGCCAGCAAGAATTCAAACATGGTTTCAACTGAATAACAAAAAACGACGCAATGAGAAGGAACGAGAACTTCGGGAGGGAAAGTTGATTGATAATTAACAGGGTGTGCTGATTTTGGCATCTTAGCGAAAAGCCACTTTGTTCTCAATCCCAACATTTCCTGTCGCGACTGTTAGGCTTACTCAATTACCGGCACGAATGGAGGAAAGCACACTGCACTAACCTTGCTGTTGAGTCAACTGAAACAATGTAGTTCTAAACCATATGCATGCGTGAGAATCTTGAGAGAAAATCTGCTGATTTTGTGCGTCACTTATTAAATATTTATGTATTTTCAGCCCCGGCCCCGGAAAAATTTTTTCATTGGCCCCGGTCGATCACAACCTTCAGGTGTGAACTAATGAACTCGATGTGAACTACTGAACTCGTTGCGTCTCTTGCGTGGGTGCCTCCCGAACTTGTTACCTTTCCGTGATCGATGTTAGAACGTTCATGTTCATTGGATGCACCGGCTGCTTCACATGATGACGTAGCGTACGTGAGGTCTACCCCACACCTCAGTTGCTAGGCACGTTGTTCCGCTTGATTTCTTTTGCGGCGTGCTCATGCATGTGAAGAGGTTTATCGCGGACTTCTGGCGATGAAACCGTCGTAACAGGGGTTATATCGGTAAAGTTTTCCACACAAATGGAGAGTGGGTAAGTGAAAATAAGGGGCACATACCTGCAGATAAAGAAAAACACAGTGTTCGAAACACAAAATGTAATGAAGCGTAGTGCCACAGCCCACTGCACGGAACATTTCCTGTAGTCCTTGTTGGTCACAAACATTGGGCACGTCAAGCAAAGTTTTCAAGCATAGTTGAGCACGGAACGATTTGGTGGAAGTTTGCACACAGGAAGTTATTGGATCATACCACACTGAGTAGCACGATTACCTTCTTTCCTAGTCAATAAGATTTTTGTGGCACTTGAGAATGAAGAAAGGATATGGGCATAGCTATTCCTGAAAAGAATTGATGTCCTCACTCAGAGAGCGACTTGAATCATCGGCTTGATTCATACTCAAATGCTTTATGATTGCAGTCATGTTTTGTCAGTCAGTGGTAGCTTCAAGTGAGTACCAAAAATATTTTTTGTCACAGAGCCATGCATGGCTTACGGTAGGGAGTACAAGAGGTGCATTGTACCTGTACGTAATGGGGCCCGAGAGAATTAAGGTATGCACATTACGTTTTGCTGTCATCAAGGCCAAAATTACTATGGTGAGCCAGTTTCCTGAATAAGAAGTAAGAAATCTTAGCATGGTAGCTGTTTTATATATATTCCGATTACTATACAAACAATATGCACAAGTTTAACGACCGCTCTAGAGGCTAAGTGGACTAGGTATCGATCTACGTATCCCATGGTGTAATTTTTCTCAGAGGCCCTAGAGCCAAGACGTTCAATAGATCTGGACAACTTCAAATATAAGTGAAAGCTGACCTGTTGCTGTATACGCCCGACAAGTTCCCAACAACAAAGTTAAGGAATTTTGTGAAAGTATTTTCTATCAGCGTGTTGTCGTTCCCTGTTTAATGTTGGACAGCAAAGGTAAATCAGAAAAAAATGTATTTTGCAAGTTAGACCAAGAGAAGTTACCAGTCATGAATATACTTCTTACGCTACAAACGAAATTTTCGAAATATCATGCTAGCGGCATATTTCTTCAGCATTCAGATATTTTTCATCAATTAACATATTCTTAAACAATGTATTACCCTAGTTCACAGTAGCTTATAGCTGTGGTTCTTAATCTGGGGACACACATCCCCAGGGGAGCGTCAATAAATTTCCAGGAGTGCGCGAGCCCTTACGCACTGTACAAAATGAATTGTTTGGTCAATAAATTTACCACCAAATATTTTTGATTTTAAAACTTACTTAGAGTCAGTGGTCTAGAAACAAAGGACAATTACATGAAAGTAAGGCGTGGTAGAAAAAGTTTAAGTACTGGCCTGTAGAAACAAAGTTTAATTATACTCACCTTGTATTCCCTTTGCAGGTTCACAACTTGTCTGAGGTTGCCTATATCGGCTTACACTGCACGGTGAGCTACTTGGCCATTTCGCAGTGAATTTTGGCAGGCCAACGGAAGCGCAGCGCGTTAAACTTTAACGCAGCGCGTTAAAGCCGAGAAGGAGAGTGGGTACAGGGTAGGCTGCAAGGATCGTTTTTCAAGTCTTACTAGCTTCAGTGGCGCGAGATCTATTCCACTAGGCCACTTAGCCCGTTGGTTCACGTTATAGAGAGATCTACTACAGGTTAGAGCAGTGGTTTTCAACTTTGGGTCGCGACCTCCGTGGGAGTCGTTTGCCCCTTTTCTAGGGGACGCGAGAGCTGATAAAATATTCATAATTCTTCTATATTTTGTGTTTCGAGTATGGAACCACTTCTTGTAGCCAAGATAACAGGATCAACTGGCAAAAATGATAGCCTACTTCTTCATTCAAAATTGTTTTCAGTGTGACTATGACCATAACAGTACTGCTGGTGTTTGCCAACTCACGAATAACTTTGTGACGTATGAATGAGCTGTGTTTGCAAATTAGATATTTGCATGCGGTAGCTAACTTGGGAATGATTCTAGTTTTTATTGAGTTGTGTTGTTGAGTGATTTGTTTCCGACGCGGGTCTCTCTCACTGATGCTGCCATGTGCATGAATTTAATAATTGGGTTTTTGTTCAACATAATGATATCGTAAATTATTCTTTAATGATTGTGATTTCTATTGTGCAAACACAACTGCATTACATACGCCTGGTTGGAAATTTTCTGAAGGGGTCGTTTGGTTAAAGTGGGTTGCAAAATGGGTCGCTGCATGAAAAAGGTTGAAAACCACTGTCTTAAAGGCTAGGTATCCTACCATCAACCAGCACTGGCGAAGTCACCATTGGCAATAGGTACTCTTCAAAAGTTTTTGATGGATAAAAGCAGTGGTGGGCATTTCTAATGACACTCAAGTTTGGTGCAAACATGAAAATCGGGAAAAGCGCAGTACCAGTAAAGTATGAGTGTTGTGACAGTTCGGAGACAGTGCAGAGCAGTGATGCCAAGTTATTTTGCAAAAAAAGCATGTAAATCTGAAAAACAGCACAAAAAGGAATTTAGCCGAAAAACAAGCGCAAATGCATTTGGTTAAAAATTTGAACAAAACATAAAACAAGCAGGTAAATTAACAACAAAAGCAGGGAAGCACATCCGAAAAATCAAGCCCAAAGTGACAAAATTCTCACAAAAGCACGCCCAAATTGCGTATTGCAGTATATTGAAAGAGAAGTGCCATAAGTCTGAACAAAAGCAATGCGCAAAACAGAAATTTGCAAAAAGCAAGCCTCAGAAAACAAGCAACCCGCAAGTCTTTAAAAAAACGCAACTCCACAAAAAAACAAGCCCAAATTCACGGAAAAACCGCAAGGTTGGCAACACTGGCACAGTGTTATCAGGATGCACAGTCATAATGGTATATCAGGTATTGGGGTTTCAGTTAATGGCTACAAAACGCCCGGTAACGAAACCTTTTCCCCTATTGTGATAGTTTACTGTGTACTAGGAAAAAGATAGTCTCTCTCTCACTCAGGTTCTTTTTCTGCACCTTTTTTGAAATTGTAAGTTACTTTGGTTAAAACCAGGGTTGCCAGGTTGGCATTTTAAGGACAAATTCCAGAAATTTGGCCTTTTTTAACGTGGTTTGGCATGAAAAAATGGTGTTTAGCATGTAGTTCACACTTTGGCATTTTCTGGCTTTTTTTGGTGGTGTTGGCATGAAAAAAACATTGTTTGGCCTTTTTTTGAAACCTCTGGCTCAGTTACTGCTGTCGGCTTGGAACTAAGAGCTTTTTCTAAGGACAAATGTCCTCTCTTTTCTACCACGGTCCCATTCTCGAAGATAAAAACGGATTTGCTGTCTGATTGACGTCACAGGACAAGAGACATATTGCGTTTTTGGGAAAGACGACGAAAACAACGGCACATTGATCGAACAGTGTCAATCTTTCCCAGCACATTAGCGGTAATAATCTTAAAAAATAAAAACAGATTTCTTTCCCTTGCGTCAGCTGTTTTGATTCGCACATAAAATAAATGAGCTGCATGCGAAACGGCAATATTCGTTAAATGGGATATGGTAATAATCATTGCGTAGGAAGGATTTTTTCCGGGGGGGGGGCAGTAGGGGATTTTCCCAAAATTTTTTCCAGGGGTGTGCCAAAAGTGGTGACATTTGGTTTTCACCCTCAGAAATTGAAAAAACAACCTTTTTTTCATAATAATTTCAAAATCCTGCCCCCCCGCTTTCCGACGCCCATGGCAATAATAAATGAGTCGCATACAAAACGGCAATATTCGTTAAAGGATATTTTTTGTGTTTTATTGGGTTGACTTGTCAAAAATCGCCGGCACAAACGATGTTTATGAATAAGCTCAGGAAAGCTCTTGCATATTCTTGAATTTGTCCTATATAAATATTGATATCTTTCTTGATATAAAACGTAGTCAGTATTTTTGGTGTTCTCTACAACCCCAGAAAAGCGATTGGGAGCAATGTTCCCTCCAATTTGTAATAATGTTGCGAGGAAAAACAAGTGGGTGCCCTGAATCACAATTTTACTCGGCAGAAGTTATTAAATCTATTACACAGTAAGATGTATTACAGACAAAAACTAAAAATGAAACAAATTTTATTGCGCTAAGCATTGTTGCAAATGCGCAGAGGGATCTTAGCAGCTGTGTGGCCGCGCAAGCGCGCAGCTTAAAGGGAACATTGGAACATTGGTTGAGAGTATGAGTCGCTTAAACTTTTTGGTTTGATTCCACTTCGAGTTATACAGAAATTTGAGTAACGGTACTTGGGACCATTCCACTCCTTTGCTTCTTGATGTTTCGGGAGTAGTGCAACGGAAATCCTCTCGCAATATTGCAAGTGATTCATAACGACTATACAATTAACTCCGAAGGCAGCGGCGTAGGTCATGGCACACAGCAAAACGAAACGTGAGCACCCACAAACCAATCGAGACAATCCGAGTGGAGTTAAACAAGAGTATACGCAACTAAACGTTTCTTACACCTTTAGAGTTCTGGAGAAAATCCGTTGCAAAACTTCAGCCTCCTTTCAATTTTGAAAAAAATGTTGGAGCCTAATTAATAGCATTTATACGTTCTGCCCACATTTTAACACAGGTTTTTACACCCGAGCTCACAGTTAAAACAGAAATATAATCGCTAATTATGAACATGGACCACACCAGTGAGTCAAATCATGGAAAGCGAAGTCATTTGGCAAAGGTAATTTTAGGACTGATTTTCTTAGTGACTCGTGCGAATTGCTGTAGCACGAGGATTAGTGACTTTTATAACAGCCTATTATACTTTCAAGAAAACATCTTGACGTTTGTTTTATGTAATTTTCATCAGCTTGTTTGGGGTATGTCATTCAATTTCTGAATGATTATATTCTCGGCCGTAGTATCTTTTGTACTTCGTCCGCTTAATATTCAGCAAATCTCATCTGTCCTAATTATTTGACCTTGATATAGTCACTGCTGACATGTATCAAAGTGACAGAAAAGTAAAGGGAAATATGTACTGAGTTGCAAAACAAATGCTTGTAATAACACTGATGTGTTAATATCTTGTATAACATATATGATTTCGCTGAGCACATTGTATCTGATTATGCAAAGCAAGATCTTCCAAAAATTTTACAAAAACTTAGAGTTTTGCAGAAGACAACTAACAGTCTTTTTGGTCAAAGTATGTTTAACGCTTTTTGATATTATTTCCAGGCTGAACTCCACTGCCACTTGGAAGGATGTTTTCGATGGGAAACGGTAATTGATGTTGCTCGGTAAGCATTGCTTCTTTATCTTTTTGCTTTCTTTGCTTAACCAGCGGACACCGAAGCTAAATATATTAAGTTGCAATTGTTTTCAATATTTCAAAGTTGCATTTTGATCCATACAATCCCTATCTTTTTAGAAACGCGAAAATGTCTAAAAGGCATCATATTTTGTTTCAAACGAGCAGATTATCTGATCCAAAAGTGCTCCTTGCAATTAGTAAATCTATCTAAAGGCCGATACTTAAATCAGTGCTGTTTTTCTAACAGAAAGCGCGGTATTGAGCTGCCTTCGTATGAGGTCAAGATCTTGAAGGAACAATACAGTGCCAAGAAACGATGCGAAAGCCTCGATGCTTACCTCAAAATTTACGACTTTTTCACTGGAGTCTTTGCGTAGGTTACAAACATGTTAATAGAAACGAGATCTCTTAACTGATTTGCAAAGGAAAATTGCAAAGTCTCTCTGCAGAGGAGATCTGGAGGCAATTGCTCGCATGACTCGGGAAGCAATTGAAGACAAACTCAAAGAGAACGTGCGTTACCTGGAGCTCCGCTTTTGCCCATTCATGTTTCTAACGTCATCTGACGGAAAGAAAAGCAAACTGAATGGGAAGTAGGTAGTGCATGTAGAAATATCTGAGAAGTGTTTAATAGTGCTCTTTCACTAGATAGTTCGGTTTGCAAACAAAACGGAGATACTTAGTTTCCGTGATGTCATCAGAGGTAAATTGGGAAAACCTGTCATATGCAGCTTCTTGTTTCCACTCTGAGCTGAAGAAGCTAAGAAATGAGAGGCGATTGGATGAAAAAAATTATATTTTAATGGCGAGGTTTGTGAATTTTACGACGAATTTCAATTTGATTGCTCACAGCTTTTCATACGAGAGTGCAGTTTTCTTCGCAACAATACTGTAATTGTGGGTAGTTACGTCGGTATATCAGTACGCCCACCTTTACAGGGAGGTAACTGCAAGTGATGTTGTGCAAACTGTTTGTGAGGCTGCTGCAGCTTCAGAGGAGAGGACTGGAATGGTTGTGAGAATCATCCTGGGCACCATCGTTCGCCACCCAGGTTTGAAATCGAGTTTTTAAGTTTGGAAACTTCCCCATAATTTTTTTTTAATCAAAATGAATTTTTTAAGTGTTGGAGTATTGCCACGAAGTAGGAAACAAGCAAATAACTTTAATTCACCATCTCACGAAGTAATAAGATCCGTGCGAACTTTGCTTTTTGAAAGGTTTTCGAAACAAATTGATGGCCCCAAATATAGAATGATATACTGTATTTGTAAACCCTCTTGCAAGATGCAAATTTTAATCCATGATATGCAGAAAACACACCCTCCAACTTGGAATCTAGTAGTCTGACGCTATTTCGTGGAAGTCTGTTTCTTCTGCGCAAATGTACGCCTATACCTGAGTATCCAACTGTGAGAACGGTAAATGGTGTTCGTGTAGTCTTGTTTCCAGCCTGAGGTCGCCTCAAAACGATGATCAAACCGAAAGTCAACATAAACTTGGATGTGATTAGCGAAATGTTCAAACATGATATTCAAAATACATCTTTTCACAAAGCTTGAATGAGAACAAGAGCAGGTTTGCAACAAAAGGTTTGCACAAATCAAATATAGTCTTCTCGGAGATTGGGACGCGATATTTGTCCTCTAGCTTCGTTCCGTTTTAAGTTAGATTTAACAGTAATTCTGCAACATTGGTTTTTACTGTATTTCTACTAATACAGCTTCTTGAAAGATAATGAAGGTTAATTTTACCCTTTTTTTGTACATCGACAAGAAATTTGTAGGATTTGACCTTGTACTAAATGTCAGTTGCCTGTTGAACATTCTTCCAAAACTCAGTCAGCTTTAATGCAGTGATTTAAAGGTTGAATAAACTACCATTGTTACAATCCATTTTGCTGAAAAACTTCCGTTTGATAAGACGTGTCTGGACTGAACTGCAGCACATTTTTCCTGTTTTGCTAGCGAATTCACCAGGGGTAACTGTGAGCACGAGTCATCTTAAGCTGAGATTGCAAAATTCCATGTAAAGTTCAAAGACTAGTGGAAAGACATCATGATCATATACAACAAGCGTATATGATTCAAAAATTAAACACTTGGCCCTATTAATAACGATTTTTTTTCTTTCCTTATGTTACGTTCCGGTTTTGCCGATTTTGTATTGATGTGGAAAGCCAGTTTTTTTCATTGAGCCTATAGCATCACTTTAGGATAAAGAACAAGCTACTGTATATCCTTTTCTTTGTATTCAACTCCTGCTCCTATCATAAGGCTGGACTTACACGCTACGTTTACATCACCAATCACCTTTCTACTTTCTGAACCTCACTCACTGAGTAGGCAGCTTTTCTTTGCCCTTATTCCAAGGACTAGATTGATGCACTTCAACCTTGAAATACAAAACCCAAACGAGAAAACATAGAAGGTTTTAGTGCGGTGACATGGTGTTAGTATTCCCAAAGTTGGAATCCTGAAAACTTTTGACATAACCCATGTTAGCGCTAACCGTAGTTCATAGAGGAAAATTTTCCAAGTTCAAAATCAGGGGAAATTTTGGCATCCATGCCAGCACGAACCAAAGTTGGCAGGTGGAAATTTTATAAACGTAAAATCTAAGAAAATTTTGAAGGAGCCAAGGTAAGCGCGAACCGAAGTCCGCAAAGGTCTTTTCTACTTTAAAAGATGCAGTTACGTACGCTCATTCACATTCTGTGCTCTTATCGCGCTTTCTGTATCAACGCAAGATAAAGAACTGTTGTGGTTACATCCACTATATGCCCAACCGAGCTACTCCAAGTGTTTCTTTACAGAGCTTCAGTCCCTGTCTAGAACAGTGTTTTTCAACCTTTTTTTGCATCACGGACCATTTTTTGCCCAAAAAAAATTTCCCCAAAAAATTTGGGGAACACCAAACAAAATTTTATAATCACAATTATGATGTTTAGTTCTGTTTTGGCTCTTTTAATTTATTAAAATTAACAAGAAAGTCCTATTCGTTTGCTCCTAAAACTAATTACTTGCACGAAAGAAAACATATTTACGCTCATTGCGTTAAACTAGTGATTTTCGACCGGTGTTCGATGGAACACTAGTCAAACTTATCAAATTTCCTGCGAGACACCTGACGATCTTTCACGGAACACTAGTTTTCCGCGAAACACCGGTTGAAAATCACTGGTCTAGAACTCGCTTTTCAATCCGACCGCGTTTCGCTCTCTATCTTCAATCTCAGTTTAGTTCGATATATCTTCGCCGCCTGTCGAAAATCGCCATACGGCAGACGGTTTCACACAGCTTCGTCGTATGTCAACCTTTCACTCACACCCAGGGGCGTAAGGAGGGGGAAAGGGGGCACAATACCCGGGCGCCGAACCCCTGAGGGGGTGCCGAAAAATTCCAATAACGTCGCAAGTACTTTCAATATAGTACGTTTGCTTCCAAAAGACCTTCGGTTCGAACATGGGGTCGCCAAACTTTTTTCTTTCCTCGGGCGCCATCTAAACTCGGTACGCCCTCTGCTCACGCCTTCGATAGAGATTCGCCCTCTGGTGAAAGTCTTCATCACAGCCGGCATGCCGGGAATTTCTGCCGGCCGATCTCAATTGTGCGCGCCAATGAACATGGGTATAGGTTGGGAGCTAGTGTCTACAAACACAACACCCGGGTTGGCAGCCCGTGGTATTCGCTTATATGCTTTCTCGGCTGCTTCTCAGGGATTTTCTATGTTTCCGGTTGATGTCTTTGATTGACAGGTCAAGGTTGTAAGTTAATTCGACGAACGCTAATCTCCAAGGCAACACTTCTGAGAGATGCGACAACGCATAAACTGCAACTGGTTACTGCTCGATGATTTCGCGGGCATGTTCAAAATATTTTGATGATTCCACTCACAAATACGAAGTTTTTTGATGATTGCCTAAAAACAAGGAACGTATGTATAGATATATCACAGAAAACGTTTCTGGTCCTGAATGCCTCAGGTACTTTAAAGTTTTCCGCTTTTACACGCTTTTCGTGAAGAGGCATGAACTCTACACTTAATATCAAAAGTGTCAAGGATTCATAATCGTTCGAAGACATTCATGCATCAAGAATATGTGACCTTTTTAACCATTGCCTCATGATACAGAGTGGTCCATGGATATTGCTCGCATGTGCCAGCACTTCAAGAACAAAGGTGTAGTTGGCATGGACATAGCTGGTCCAAGGAATGATGATGGGTCGGAATTTGCAGCTCACAGAGAAGCATTTGAGGTAAGTATTGAACAACATGTCCTATTTCTAACAAACGTATATAAAAAACCTGCGCTTGCATCGATTGGCCAATGTGCTTGCGGAAATGGTCAACTAAGCAAGTTGTACTTGAATTTAGGAAGAACTCAAAAGACGTGCTGTGGTACTACTTTCCTATCTCCCAACTCAATGAAAATCGCAAATTTTAAACTAACGCAAATCATAAGCAGTGTTTGACACAGTTTTTTTGAAAACGCGTTTAGACGTTTCAAACAAACTAAATAGAGTGACACAGTCTCTAAGGCATTTATCCCACTTGGCCTATGATTAGATTTCACGCAAATTAAAAACTGGAATGAAACACATTAATGTTGAACAAGCTGGTTTGAACGCTCCTCCCTGTAGGCATCTTGGGAAGCGAAAAAGGACATCGAAGAGTTTTTCTTCTCTGGGAGAACTGAAAGCCACGCGCAAACGGCAATCTTGCCATAAGCTAGCGATCGGAAACTGGAGCATTACTTCTCTCACAGGGAATGAGCACAAACTTGTTGATAAAGCCATACAATATACTCCGAAAGTTGGCCCATCATCCACTGAGTGCCATGGTTGAAACCCTGCTGATTTGGAAGTTATGTGGATACTCTTTACTCATGTGTTAAGCCAACACGTCCTGGCTATGCTGAGGTGGACATACTTGTCAAATAGACCGCTCTCCGTATTTGATACGAATATACGGTTCAAACTCAAGTATACTCTACCTAGAATTCTTGGAGGGAATTTGTGATATCTTGAGAAGTGTTAAAGCTGACGAACACACGATCCTTTCAGAAACAACAAAACAAGCTCTAGCTTTACAGCCAGCTGTTTGAGGAAATCTCCTTCCTTGTCCTTCCATTATCTTGCAACGATTCGAGCTTACCTCCGTCATTTAGCGATAATAGTAAAGTCACAGCAGTGACCTACACCAAGCGAATCAGTCGCAAGTTATTTGCACAAGGAAACTAGTTTCGCAGCAGCTTTGTAAACCGTCTAGGGAGAAGTTCTTATTTTGGCTTTTTTAAATTAATTTTGCTAATTGTCCTCAGCAACGGTGCGAAGTTTTCTATTTTGTTTCATTGTCAACTTTCGCACAGGACTGAAGATGTGTCAAACACGTAACTGGTTTCCTTGTGCAAATATATTGTGACCGATTCTCTTGGTGTGGGTCACTGCTGTGACTTTATTATTATTGATCCTTTCAGAAATTTCCAACTCTCATGTTAGAAACGACTCGCGGTTTTGGAGGACGTGTCAATATGGTGATGCTAATACGAATGGTAACGGAAGGATCCTGCTGGAATTCTTTCGCAACAACGCCTTATGCCACATCAACACTTAAATTTGCACAAGTATTCCTGGTGCAGAGATTCGCTTGGTCAACCGTCACTAACAGATTGTTGTATTGTTTCCGCTGTCTGTTCCAGTCAACGTTGGACGTTCGTGTCAAAAAGGGTGCAAAACTTTCAACCGACAACCACCTGGTGGTCTGCAAGTTTCTTGCATGAACCTGCAGCTCTACGAGGTTTCTTCTGAGTAAAGTGTAAAGCCATGGTGAAAATGAATGTAAGAAATACCTTTGCAGACAGCGTATGGTCCTTTGTTAATTTAAACAACCTGACTTGAAAGCAAAGGTTAACCTTCTTTGCGTTAGCAGGTACTCATAGGTAAGACATTTCACAGCTTAAGTAGTAGAAAAATCCAAAATGCAGTCTTGGGAGATTTTGGGACATAAACCAAATTTCACGTACCTTGGAGTGGTAATCGCGATTGACAAACGACACGAGGAGATTGATATATGGATTGATAAACCAAACACTATTACGTCACGTAATTTACGTGAAATTCATCTTTTCCGTGGTCAATGAAAAGATATCAAGTTTTTAATCAGATTTTGTTCCAATTTTCATGTCTGGTCATGTTTATCGGAAATCACTGAAAGAGTAGTCCGTAGAAAGCGTAGTTCACTGCAGTCCCGTCGCAACGGGGGTGGGGGTCTTGGTGGGCTTAGCTTCCCTAAACAAACCTCCAAGCCCCAAAATTTAACTATGAAACAATGTAAAACAGTAGAATTTTTGTCAAATTAGAAAATATCACACCACCTGCACAAACGTAAAGCTCCCCTATTGAAGACGTTCTGGCGACGGGTCTGGCTCACTGTATATGTATGTGTTTTACCTCTTTTGTGGCACTATCGTCGGGCCGAAAGAACTAACCTCGCTGACCGCATCCATTCAGCTGGCCGTAGTTTGGTAGTTGGTTAGCCATGCCCTAGTGCAGTGCTGTTCCACTGTGTAAACAGTACCCTTCGCGAATGTGTACCTGGTTCATTCGTTGAGACATGCCACCTCGAAGGGATCTACCACGAGTGTTAGTGAAATTGAAACAAAGTGACCAGTTGAATCAATTAATAAATTTTGACTTTCGTGCTTAAATATATCTTCATGTTTCTCAATGTGGGCCATGGAAAGTTTAGTTATTTTTTAAGTGGAGGACCGTGTTCTTCAGTTTGTATTCAATGTATTCCTGAAGTGAAATGCAGTGGCTCGTAGATTTTTGCTTGAAATGAAATTATGCAGTGTGGGAAAATGGTGAAAAACAATAGCAGTTTCTGGTGTAGCATATACTACAAAGTTCTAGGAAAATCGCGGAGGGCGTACTGCACGGCAAAAAAGTTAAAAGAGCACTTCCCCAGTGAATAATCCTGTACTCACGTGAGCGTACAGAATACACGGTTGAACAGCGATCCGATCGATCAGCAAGGTTAAATTCAGGGATGAGCGTCGTATCAACAGATTTGTGCATTGTAGCCAAAATCGCAGTAAACTATAGGCTGGAGGTTTAAGCCGCAGTTACGATGTCTTTTGCGCACAACGCAAAATTTCCGTCGTTGGTTTGTTTCATTCTAATGAACAAACATGTCTGTTTAACCAAAATATATCAGAAGATGAACTGGAATTTCTATAAAAAACAGTTTCTTTGCAGTTTTGCAAGGAGAACCAGATCCATGTTACCGTCCACGCAGGCGAAAATGGGAAAGCTCAAGAAGTGAAGCAGGTAACGGCTTTGTGGCATGCGTGTATTTTGAACGTTTAATTTTTTCAAATGTTTTATGCCTGTTTTGTTCAGTGGAGTATTGTAGTGATGTTATGCGCCTCTTTACTTCATAAAGGTGAATATACACTGTGCATTCTGTGCCTGCTTTAGGATTTCGCAGCTGATATCTGTGGTGCATGAAGCAGAATATTATAACAGGGAAATTTGCAGTTAGATGCTAGTTTTTAGTACAACCCACAATGCAAATAATTTCGATGGCAAGAACCCCCGAAACCACACATGTTAAACAAAAAGTGAGACTAAAAGTCACTAAAGAAAATTTGTTAGCAGAAGGCATTTGCTGCAACCTGACATAAGAATTCATGTGAGCGACTGGCGTTTTTTAAGAGAAAAACTAAACCTAGGGAAACTGAAAGATAGATAGCATCTCATTTCATTGTCAATCAAAAGCTTGTTTCCATATTTCGTTTTTATAGATGCCACAGTGCAACGTAACAAAAAAAGCAATAATTTAGGTTACCCCGCACAAATGACAAATTACCCATATGGGGTATTTGCCAACAGGGTACTGAACCACTGCTCTGCAACGTGGCCAAATAGAGGTTTTTCATTCTTCAAGCGGATTGTAACGTGTTATCATAACAGACTTTCAACAATGAAATTCTTGCCATTCTTTTGAATATTTCTATCAACAATGCATTGGTTGGTGATGCACAAGTTCACCTTGCTGCGCAGAAGTGGTTGAGAAGGAAAGAACGTCGAACTGCATCCAAGCGTGGCATAAAAAAAACTCTAGAAAAGTCAAGCGGGAGACCAAATATTCCCTACCTGCTGATGCACAGAGCATTGATGAAGAGAGTAGTAATAGTGAAAAGGAATACAAAGACCTTGTATCCATGAACAGATAGGGACGATCAGACTTGGAGAGTTGGACATCAAATGTTTTTCTTTTCGAAATTCTTTATTTGGCCAAAGTGAGTGTTGTATTCAAATAATTAAGCGTATCCTGCTCAGGCAAATCTTAAAACCTTTACCAACCAAAATGTCAAATGACGTTTTAGGAGCACAAACGCATTTTTCAACAACTCAGCAACAGTTTCAAGCTCATCTGACCCGAAAAAACACACTTGTGGTGTTTTGAAATATTTATTTTTTTTCAAAAAAATATAAAAATTTATACCTATACATTTTTTCTGTGCGAAGCACGCCAGGTGACTCCTGCCAAAACGGTGAAATTCCTTGTGCAGTGCAACCGAGGTTAACTATGAGCCACTGCGTCGACTCAACTTGTCTCATGGCGAATTCCCTCAAGGTACACAGTTACAAACCTTGCCCGTCTATCAAAAAAGCGGCATTGGAAACCAGCTGTTTTACAACAGCACAGCTTTTGTAACCACACGCTAGGACTCACAGCCGTTTTTGCAGAGATCACCCCTTACTCAAAAAATGCTAAACATATGCATATTTCGATAGGCTCGACAGAAAACTTCGAAACAATCAGCTACAACGTGAATCAGGTTAATAAATGTGTTTTCGGTGTTTTCAAAATTTAGTTGAAAACTGACTGATCCAGATTTGGCTAGCGTCACCTAAGCACTGATTTATGTGAAGACTTGCGTACATTGTGAAAATCAGTTACAAGTGTGAGGTATGCAAGTGCAAATCGCCTTGACACCTTTAAAATGGTAGTTTTGAAACTAAAACATGGTTGTCTAAGTGATGGTTATACTGTAATCCCTCAAGACAAAATGCTTTCCAACTTCGTTTAAACAACCCAATCACAATATGAAAGTCGCTATCTTATGGTGTTCCATCGAATGGACAACAAATCAGTATAACAAAAAACACGATGTTTGATAATAAAAAATTACAAATCCTGCGTTAAAATAACGATGAAATTGTAGGCAAACACAACAACAATCTTAGCTGTTTTGTATATGTATAAATATCTTACCCGCCTGCAAATATAACCGAAGAGACAAATAAATAACAGGAAAAACTACTGAAATTTAGTTATGTAACACGCAAAAATTAATTGATAGATTACCTTTCTACTGTACAGTAGCTAAACACACAAAGCTTTTGGGGGCCAAAATATTTTACTATAGGCGAGCAGCAGTATTTCATTTGGGATACCGCGTCTCAAATCGCAAAATCACTAGATATACCAAAAACTTGGTGTGGCATGGCCCCTGTCCTCCTTGGCTTCGCCTATGGCTGAACACTAAGTAAAAAACAAAAAACTCATAGCGACTTTGCAATCAACGTATAGGAAATATCAATTACTGTAACACCTTTTAATTTCAATTCAACACAATTCACGCAGACTATTCTTCTTCATCGTTTGAGCAAGTTCTTTCAATTCGCTGCTAGACCACATTAGCAGCCATTCGATTGTTTCGTCATCCGGAACCGTCAGGCCACGTGCTCCATGGGGAGGTTGATGCATTGGACAATGAAAGACAACAGTGGTCAACGTTCCATTCTTGTACGCCACACTCACAAGCCGAAGAAGGGGACATGCTCCATTCGTGTAGGCAGGAGCGGAAACGTCCGACACGGTGCGAAGGCGGTAAGCCGGACCAACGTTGTTATTGGCAGGGCCATTCCAGCAGGGTGGGTGCCGATGTCTGGGATGAAAGTACGGAACCTCGTAGTGTCGTACAACGACTCCGCATTCCATCGGTGATCAGCCCAGAGCGCTGTAGTTGTCATCCTCATATGAACTGATGAGTTGTTATGCGGCGGGTACAAATGCGTGTATCGATTTGAGATTTCGTGCATACCCACTCCATGGATAAGTTTACGCTGAGTGGAGAAGATGTGCAGGCTCCATGACACGGCGTGCTACAGACAGTGTAGCTCTTTTTCGACGAAGCTCAGCAGGTAGGATTCCCGCGAGGATAGGAAGATGTCTGCTGGTGTAGGACACAGGCATTCAGCCATAGTTCGCAAAGCGTCATTGATGACATGGTCAGTGAAGCCTGTGTGAGCTCTGCGGCACCAGGCAGGAGCTCAGTACTCTGGTGTTGAATTGACCAGGGGTAAGGTGGCTGTTCGCAACGTTGATGCCCCAGCACCCCAGCCAGAGCCAGCAACCCGACTCAAGAGTGCGACGCGTGATGTCATTTTTTTGCGAAGAAAGTTGAGGTGTCTAAGATACGTGAGCGTCATGTTCAATGTTGCTCCGAGGTATTCGGCCTCGGAACATAAGGGCACGATTTTTTGTTGAAGTTGTCTTTCAGCTCACGTTTAGCTTCCTTGTTGTTAAGATGGAAGACTGCCGACACCGTTTGTGTAGTACAAATCTTTGGCTTCCATGCCTGGAGGTATTTACATACGGTTGCCATGCATTTGGTGAGCATTCGTTCCACAGATTGGCAATCCATATCAGCATGCATGGTTGCTAGATAGTCAGCGTATGCATACTTTCTGGAAACGTGATTGGCAGGTCAGAGGATTAGATGTTGAAAAAAAATGGGTGTCAAGACAGATCCCTGTGTTACGCCATTCTTGAGGCGTTGTACCCTGCTCCGCTTTTTGCTACCGGTGGTCAGGGTGAAGCAGCAATTAGCAACCAGCTCCATGATCAAGGGACCATGTGCCAGTCAGGCAGCAATTACAGGTGTGGTCGCCATGCCATACCGCGTCGTAGGTTGCTGTGAGATCAACAAACACAGCCCCGGCCTTCTTAGCCATAAAGCTATCTTCAATGTTATTCTTCAGCACGTGACCTGATCTATGGTCAATTTCCCGGGTCGGAATCCCGCCTGTTCGTGTGGGAGTACTGAATCAATGATAGGTCCGACACGAGCGTAGATGAGTGTCTCGAGGATCTTCAAAGAGACACAAAGCAGAGATGTGGGGTTATAACTCTTTGGGTCCCCCACAGTCTAAATCGGTTTCAGAAGCATTGCCATAAAGTTCCAATAGGCAGGATTTGCGGTTATACCTTCGTGCGGTGTATTTAACATTCTATAAATTGACAAAAACTCCAATCATCTGCAGTGTTCCACGTTGTCATTGGAGCTTTTTATGGGGGGCTGAACTTTTTGTGGATGAAGCTGAGCTTTTTTGGTGGGCGTGGAGCTTTTTTGTGGGGGCTTATACCACAAAAGCCGCTCGGTCGCGACAGGACTGGTCGGGTTCTGGATCGCAACTACTGGTGGTCTTCTCTAGATCCTGGGGATTTTTGACCAGGCGTATACAGGAAGTGAACAAACCGCATAACCAGGATTTCAGAGCTGATCCAGCATGGAGTATAAACTGCTTGAAAACAGAATGTGGTACCGGAGATTTTTCTGCCTTAAAGCGTTTAAAGGGATTATCAAGATCCGCTGGCATGAAGGGGCCAGAGATACTATCTCCATCAGGTGCTGGGATCTTCCGTAGGCCGGACACCTCCTTGTTGAAAAAATCTTGGGGACTTGCGGTCTCTCGTTTTGTGTTCCTCATTCTTCACGATCCGTTGTGATGCAATGGAATTTACTGAGATAAGGCACAAGCGGGATGAGTGTCCGGACCTGCCATTGAGATTGTTGATGGTTCTCCATGCCTTGCGACTGGAGTGCGAGAAGTCGATGGGATTGCCAGCTTCTCCCCATCGCTCCTGCCTCCTCTGGTCGAGCTGTAAGAATAGGAACGAAGCGGCTCTGTCCAAGTCAGTCCCCACCAGGGCTCGAAGGAAGGAGTGACAAAGGATATCTCACCCTTTGTCCCACCATGGTACATAGATTTTGCGACCGCCGTTTGTCATGGATTGTTTAGCGGAAAATAACAGGCTCTCACATTATTTCTGGTATGCTTTCTCGATGCTTGTTGTGTCTGGGGGTGGCAATCACTCAACGGATTAATCTGTCAAAGGGCAAAAGTCACTTCAATCAACCGTGAGAAAGTTCCAAGGCTTTGCGGGATCGCTGTAGGCAGGAATTTCGAACCTCAGTGGCGTTATTATATAGGGTCGGTGATGTGAGCGCGGGAAAGTTCCGAGAACACCTCTTGCAGGCAGTCGGTTGTCATGACCTACACTCCCGATGGCCAGGTCTGGGTTGGTGCCGACGTTCCATCGGTGAGAGAAGCTGGCTACTCCATTTGGGGCTTGCAGTAGCGCATGTGTGTCGGTTGCTGCACAGGAGTCCAGGATCTCGCCGTCAGGAGATATACTATAAACCCAGGTGACGCACCAGCAGTTCAAGTCGCCAGCATAGAGATTGGGGTGCGGGAACATCGGGATTGCTGTTGGCATAAATCACGAGGATGGAGGTTTGTAGACGTTGATGGTCTTATATATTGCGACATCCATGCCCAACCACTCAGTGTCTGATTTCTCTGGAGAATGATCGATCAGTCTCCATTCCAACTGCTCGTGGACAAACGTGGCAAGGCCTTGCTTCCTGTTCAGGACTGACCCAGCTAATGAGAAGTTGGAAATCACCAGGTTGTATGTGGTAGTGCAGTCGGTCTCCTGAAGGACGATGACGAGTGCCTTGTTCTTGTAAGCTAGCTGCTCGATGACACTGATCGTTATGGGGCGGTGTTTGCAAAAAATTATATCGGACAGATTTAGCACAAAAACTGCTATCTCTGCTCATATATAGCTATCTCTGCACATATTTAGCTGTCTCTGCACAGATATAGCTATCACTTTGCAGATTTAGCTATCTGTGCGCATATTTAACTATCTCTGCTCCGAGATAGCTATCTCTGCACATATTTAGTTATCTCTGCACAGAGATAGCTATCTATGCGCAGATTTGGCAATCTCTGCACACAGTGGCGGCTCGTGGTGAAATTGGCTGAACGGGCTGCGAAATTTCATCTCTGGTTGAACATATGGGATTGTCGCCCTGGCTGCTTTTGTAATATATTGGCGTTTCCAGTCACTCCAGCAGTCCTAATCTTATCAAACTCGTAATTTTCAGTTGTCCTTATTGATACATAGAAAACATTCACTTCAGTTTAATGAAACCAAACCCTAAAGCGTAAACACGAACA